>BNJS01002956.1_pt1 | contig 99386 bp, 117 predicted proteins | sample 8540461 | NCBI WGS metagenome assembly BNJS01 (sample SAMD00202454, study PRJDB9452) | human saliva metagenome | isolation source: human saliva | place: Japan | reverse complement strand
GTCCCCTAGGACATCTTCATAGTATTGACAATAGAGGCACCGGGCCAAGCCTACGTCTTGGCTCCTACCGAGCTTCAAACTGCCACTTAGAAATAAATTTCACAGCGGCAGTAATTCACATCGGTTGCATCTCTCTATTGTTCATACTATAGAGTCCTAGGGAGACTTCTTTTTTTAACCTATTTTGTGAACGGCGCTAATCACGTGATATCGTTTGGCGGAGTCCACACTTCATCTTTGGCAAGGAACGGGACTAGTATTTAATAAGTGATAGAAACAACTGCACCGGACTGGTGAACATTATGAAAAAACTGCATAGAGTTAGACGCAGTAGACAAATGGATTGACCTTCGCCTTTTTAGGCTAGGTCAATCCTATTTGTCTTTGCGGGGGCAAGACAACGAAGAAACAAGTTTCTTCTGTCTTGCTCCCATTTCTATGACTATAGAGTCCAAGGATTTGATTAAAATCATGTAGATTAAATACAGTGTTGAGTGGTATTATATAGGTGAAAACAGAGTAGTGAGAACGTCCTATTTGTATGTTGGTTATGTAGAATATTTTTTTCGTTTTGATGGAGCCGTCTTTTGAACGGAAGGAGATCTTAAAAATGGTTTTCAAATTAAAGAAAATATTTTTTTTATTCGTAGTCAGTGGATTGTTTGTAGTATCTTCAATTTTCTCAACGGTTTATGCAGCACCACAACTGTCGACAGAGGAATTGCATCAGGTGTTAGATGAGCCGATGGAGAAGAGTAATCAACAGGTCAAGGAGAAAGAACGCTCTTCCGAGAATGAGGTTCCTTTCGATACAAAACATACAATCTTTGTGTTTGGTGATAAGAAGCTAAAAGATGTTAAGTTCGAAGAGGAATTAAAACAGTTAATCCAACAAGCTGATGATGGGACAATCACTACTAAAAACAGCGGGTGGTTAAGTGCGCAAACTTTATTAAATGGGATGAATAAGGAGTTTTGGATTTCTGAAGTTGACGGTCGTTTACAAACGAAGTCGGGCAGCTATGCAGATAAACCACAGGATTTTGAATATCACAAAATTTCTGAACTGTTAGGAGAGGAATATAGCAGTGATATCAAAGGAATACTAGTTTTCAATGTGGATTATGATACTCCTTTTGGTGGGATTACTGTTGCAAAAGTATTTCCGAATGGAGATGTAAAAATCGGATTGTTATACGACGTCGAAAAGCAAACCATTCAAGCAAGTAAGGGATGGTATTCTTTAAAGGAAATACAGGAAATGATTCAGAAATATCATGAAAATGACCAGAAAACTTTCGCCGGACAAATGTCAGGAGCAGCAGAGAATTTACTCTATCCGGCAATCGGAGTGGGAGTCTGTGCTATCGGAGTGATTGTTTTCTTTCTTAAAAAACGAAGAGTATAGCGTGATTCAGAGATAAATAAGTTAAAACTGCGTCTCCTAGGACATCTTCATAGTATTGACAATAGAGGCACCGGGCCAATCCTACGTCTTGGCTTCTACCGAGCTGCAAACTGCCGCATGGAAATAAATTTCACAGCGACAGTAATTCACATCGGTTGCTTCTCTCTATTGTTCATACTATAGAGTCCTAGGGAGACTTCGTTTTTTTATCTATTTTCTGAACGGTGCTTATCACGTGATGTTGTTTGGCGGGGTTCGCGGAGGGCGTTGAGTGGAGGCGGGGGACGGTGTATAATGGTGGGGAGATTCAAGGAGGTTTTGCGGATGAAATTTGATTTTACTACGGAATATGACAGACGTGGAATGGACGCACTGGCTGTGGATGGGCCTAGGGGTTGATTCTAGGGAAGTCGCCAGATAGACCGAAGAAAGGCTTCGATGTGATTCCGATGTGGATCGCGGACATGAGTTTTTCAACGGTGCCGACGGTGATTTCGGCAATGCAAAAACGATTGGAACATCCGATTTTCGGGTATTTCATGCCTTCTAAAGAGTACTACGAGAGCATTATTCAGTGGCATGCGCGCCACCATCAAGTGACAGGATTAACGCGCAAGCATATCGGTCATGAAAATGGCGTGCTTGGGGGAGTCGTATCGACTTTAACATCATACGCTGCGCCTGGGGATGCGGTGTTAGTGCATAGTCCAACCTATGTCGGATTTACGCAGTCATTAAACGATAATGGATTGAAGGCCGTGCATAGCCCGCTTGTGAAAGATGAACAGGGCGTTTATCGTATGGACTTTGAGGATATGGAACGAAAAATCAAAGCGCATAAGATTCACGTGGCGATTTTCTGTTCACCGCATAACCCTAGTGGTCGTGTATGGGAGAAAGAAGAAATCGAACGTGCGATGGAGATTTATCGCAAGTACGATGTGATTGTCGTGTCGGATGAAATTTGGTCGGACATTATTTTTAAAGGCCATAAGCATATCCCAACACAGTCGATTTCGGAAGATGCAAAGAATCGTACAGTAGCCATGTATGCGCCAAGTAAGACGTTTAACCTGGCAGGGCTCGTGGGTAGTTATCATGTGATTTACAATGATGCGTTAAGAGACCGCGTGGAATCAAAAGGGATGAAGCCGCATTATAACGCGATGAATGTGATGTCAATGCACGCGTTAATCGGGGCGTATCAAGAAGAAGGATACGAGTGGCTGGAAGAGTTGCGTGAGGTGATCGAGAAGAATGCGGACTATGCGTGCGACTTTATTCACCGTGAATTTGACGGCGTTGAAGTTACCAAACCTGAAGGCACGTATATGCTCTTTATCGATTGTTCGAAGTTTTTTAGAAAAAAACACAATCTAACTCTGGAACAGCTCGAAAAAAACGCGGCTGGGATGTCGGCGTGGCTTGGCAAGACGGCAAGATGTTCTTCGGCGAAGGATGTATTCGTATCAACCTCGCGTTGCCGTATGCGCGTCTTGTAGAAGCATTTGACCGTATGAAAAAATATGTATTTGTGGACACTGTGCCACCATTAGACTAGGAGGATTTCCATGACAAAGAAAGTAATTCAAACAGAACAGGCTCCAAAAGCAATCGGACCTTACTCACAAGGGAGTAGCTTACACAGGAGAAACAATCGTCGTCTCTGGACAGTTGCCAATCGTTCCTGAAACAGGGGAGTTCGCAGGAAGTGATATCGCTAGCCAAACGCATCAATCATTGAAAAATATCCGTGCGATTTTAGAAAGCGCAGGGGTAGGAATGGATGCGGTCGTATCGACAACCGTGCTACTAGCGGACATCAACGACTTTGCGAACATGAATGAAGTATATGGAGAGTATTTTGCGGCTCCTTATCCAGCGCGTATGGCGTTCCAAGCAGCAGCCTTACCAAAGAATGCTCTTGTGGAAATCCAAGCGATTGCTGTAAAAGGATAAATGAATTGAGCACTTGCGTCATCTGGCGCAGGTGTTTTTTGTTGGTGGTTTTCTTCTAAGGGGCAAGCGGTTGTGATAAAATAAGGGAAAACAAGAAGAAAAGAGGCGTTGTGAGTGCAGGCTGTAGAACAACCAAAAAAATCAAAACTATGGGCGCTGTTAAGCGGAATACTAGGAATTGTATGGGGTGGACTCATCTTTGTGGCTCCATCTTATATCTTGCCGAATATTTTTTCGATTGTCATTTTTAGTATTGTTTTTCCATTTACCGCACCCTCAGAAGAAACACTTCAAATTCTGCACCAAACGCAGATGATGTTTATTTATCTCGTTGTGTTTATTTGGGTGATGTTTATTGTCGCTAGAATTAGTCATCGCTATTATAAAAAGACGGGCGAAATTCCGTATTGGATTACAAAAATCTTTTTACTGGCAGCCAGTTTAGGAGTTATTGCGACGCTGCCGGTTCTCGTTTCCTATATTCCAGGATTAACAGGTATCAATGATGTAACACTTCAAATCGGTGGAATGGGATCCGTTCTCATTATCACGGGCGGAGTTTCTGGACTATTGGGGTTAATTTCTGGAGCTGGATATTTAATTTCGTTAAATCGATTTGACAGTTAGAGGAGTTGAGAAGATGAAAGATAAAAAGATGGGCCAAAAATCAGTGCGTTTGTGGGGGATTCTAGGTGGGCCTTTAGCGCTCTTTTTTTCGCATTGGTGTTATTTGGCGGCTGGAATTGGCGCCAGTCGTGATGGAGCGATGGTGGCCCTTGCGTTATTAGTGACGACATTTGGAATTATTTTTCGTAGCGTTGAAAAGCGCGCACTATTATAAAGAGGATGAACGTGTGAATCAGGTGGGAGCCAATTTATTTGTGGCCTCAAGCGGAGTAGGGTTTCGTTGTCACTTTACTGCTTTGCTTTGGTAAATATTCCAATGTTTAGCGGACTCGTTGATTGGATAATGGACGCGTTATTCGACGGAAGTGAGGGCTTTGAACGTGTACTTGGTCTAATGTTTCTGTCATCGATTTTATCCGTTGTCTGGGGTATTTATTATGCAATGTGTCTCAGGAAATTTAAAGATTCGAACTAAGGGAGAGGTGTATGATGGAAGAGGTAACATGGGCGGTACGATGTGCTAATGTCGGCATTAAGGGAGGAGCACTTTTGCTAGTAGCTACTGTTGTATTATTTGCGGCAGGCCTTGGAGCAGATGGGTTCTTATTTACGGTAGCAGCCCTATTGATTGTGGCTACTTATGTGACAATCTTTGTAGTCGCTCTTAAAAGTGCTATTTACTATAAAGGAGATTCCAGAGTTAAGAAGTGGGCCTCGAACTTGTTTTTACTGGCAGGGATTTTAGGGTGTGCCCCAATTCTTATCGTGATACTCAGTAAAGTTCTCTTCTTAGATCAAGCCATACTTCAATTCTTTGATTTGGTTGAGGAAGAAGTGGATATTTTTCTGATTCTCTTTCCGCCTATCGTAGTCGTTGGGGTTCTGTCGATTATTAGTGGCCTCGGTTACGCTTCTTCTCTGAAGAACTTTAATGAATAGTGTGGAACGATGCTCATTTGATGGGTTTTATTGAAAGGAATTCGAAAATTACAAATAGAGAGGAAATTCGAATATGGAAGACAAAAAGTTGGTGCTAAAGTGCGTTAAGGTCGGAATTCTTGGCGGGTTGTTTTTAGCGGTAGCCCCAACCGTGTTATTCATCTCATTGATGGGGTTGAGTATCCCATTGTTAATGGTGACAGCCTTTTTAGTGTTATATACGGTTGTAATGATTTTAATTACTGCTTATGAAAGCAAAAAACACTTTAAAGGAGACCCTCGAGTACACAAGTGGGTGACTGATTTATTTTTACTGGCCGGTATTTTAGCGTTTGTCCCAATCCTCATCCGATTGCTAGGGCACATTCCTTTTTTAAGCGATGTTTTACCTGGGTATGACGAATTTATTCAGTCTGGAAATGAGCCTTTTGCGAATATATTTCTATGGATACGGAGTTTTGGAATCCTGTCGATTATTGGAGGCATTGGGTACGCTGACTGTATTCAAAATTTTAAAGAATAGTGTGAAATAAAGCTCGTTTTGTGGCTTTATTAAAGGAATTTGAGATTAAGACTGAAAGGAGACAAAAATATGCAAAGTAAAAAATGGGCAATCTGGAGTGCGTATGTGGGCATTATTGGAGGGGCATTTTTAATGGTGTCTCCCTTGGTATTACTCGCTGCAGGAATCGGAGCAAACGGATCGGCAATGGGTTTCATAGCAATTCTAATGTTGTGTACGTATGTGGCGATTTTTCTGTGTGGCTTTGAAGAGTAAACTTTACTATAAAGGCGATGACAGAGTTTCTACATTCGTAGCTAATACGTTTTGTCATATCAGGGGCTATCGGCTGTACTCCAATCTTCATTTTTGATTGTAGGCCGTATTCCCTTTCTTAAATGACTTGTTATATTGGTTGTTTAGTGCGATTCCTGCTGTACAGGATGCCTTCTCTCTTATTTTCTAGTGTTAGTATTTGTCGCCCTTCTATCGATTCTGAGCGGCATTGGATATGCGGTCTGCTTGAAAAAAACTTTTAAAGAATAATGGTGGAATATAGGGTATATAAAAATTTCGGTAAAAACCGATGAAAAAGGAGATTATAGTTTGATGAAAAGATAAAAAAATGGGCAATGATTAGTGCTTTGGTAGGGTTTATTGGTGGTGGTTTTTCAGCCCTATCACCATTTCTATTAACCTTTTGCGGCGATTGCGAAAAAGTCATTTTATACAGAATACCGTTCAATATGGGTTGTGGATATTGAATCCTCTCGTATTCATTGTCGCTATAAAAAGTGCGCTCTACTATAAAGATGACGAACGAGTTCCTAATAAGGTCTCAAACTTATTTGTTTTAGCAGGGGACAGTGCTGCTTTATTCCAGTAGTACTCACACTTCTAGCAACAGTTCCCGGTTTAGAGGCCATCAACGCATTTCGTTATAAAAAAATCATCAGTAGTTTCAGTAGAGGGTTAGAAATGTATTTTTGGCCCGCTGTATGATGGGTGGATGTTTGTCGGTTCTTTTCAGGCGTTTCTTACTTCCTATGCGCGAAAAAAACTTTAAAGAGTGATAGATAACTTTAAGCTTAGAGAGTTTCTCTAGGCTTTTTTTATTTTGCATGCTTTATAATGATTGGGACAAAGAAAATTGGAGGCAAGTATGAAAGTTATTGTTATTGGTGGAGGAACGAGCGGATTGATGGCATCGGTCAGTGCGGCGATGCATGGCGCTGAAGTCGTATTGCTTGAGAAAAATCCAACACTTGGAAAGAAGTTACTACACACGGGTGGAACGCGCTGTAATGTGACAAACCGTCGTACCCCAGAAGAAATCGTGAAGCATATTCCGGGAAATGGCCGCTTCTTATATAGTGCCTTTTCGCAATTTGATAATCAGGATATTATTCAGTTCTTCGAGAGTCGCGGCGTGCGATTGAAAGGAAGAAGATCACGGGAGAATGTTTCCCGGTGACGGATTCGGCTAAGACGATTCTGGAGACGTTTATTCAAGAGATTAAGAAATTAGGCGTGCAAGTGCGTACGAATGTGAAAGTGAAGACGATTCGTGTGAGCGATGGAGCCGTGCGAGTGGTGGAGTTGGATAATGGCGAGCAGCTTGAAGCCGATGCGGTCATCCTAGCGACTGGTGGGAAATCTTATCCAAAGACGGGTTCGACAGGGGATGGGTATGGCATCGCGAAAGTAGCTGGGTCATACGATTACACCGCTCTTTGCAACAGAAGTTCCGCTAACGAGTGGCGAGGAGTTCATCAAGAAGGGCGAGCTTCGTGCGTTGTCGCTTCGCAATGTGGCGCTTAGTGTCTTAAATGGCAAAGGAAAGCCTGTTGTGACGCATCAGATGGATATGATTTTTCACGCATTTTGGAGTGAGCGGTCCAGCCGTTTTACGTTGTTCAAGCTTCGTGCATCAAGTGCAGGAGAAAGAAGGCAAGAAGGACGTCGTGATGAGTCTGAATGCTTTGCCGGATATGAGCGACGCCGAACTCGATGCACAGTTTCGTTCATTTGTGGAGGATGCACCTCTAAAATCGATTAAAAATCATTTGAAAAGGGTTGCTTCCTGAACGTTATGTAGAGTTTTTACTAGCAAGAGTGGGGATTAGTGACCAAACAGCTGTCAATCGTTTAAGTGAAGCCAACTGGGCACAGATTAAAGAAGCCCTGACGAATTTCCGCTTTACGGTCAATGGCTCATTGCCGATTGAGAAGGGATTTGTGACAGGTGGAGGCGTTCATTTGAAAGAAGTGAACCCGAAAACCTTAGAGTCAAAATTAACCCAAGGACTGTATTTCTGCGGAGAGCTGTTAGACATCCACGGGTACACAGGTGGGTACAATATCACCGCAGCCTTTGTAACGGGTTACGTTGCCGGTATGCATGCATCTTTAGGGGTATTAAATTTCTAGAAAATTGGGATTAAACATCACAATTTCTTCATAAAACTTGGTTATAGTAATTGTATTCCCAAATAAGAATTATTTACTCCCAAGTAAATAAAAACTCTATCCTTTTTTTCCTCCCGTTTCTGACGGGAGGTTTTTGTTAGTATAAAAAAAAAAAGCAGTCCGAAGACCGCTTTATCAAAGTGAACATTGGTGGAGTGACCTTTCCACATCTCTTTCAGACCACAAGGGTGCGATAGCTGCCTGTTCTATCCTCAATGTTCTTTGTGTTGTTATTATAATGGAAATAAAAGAAGGGTGCAATTTTTCTAAAAAGTAACTGAATACAATGTAAATTTGTGCTACAATAGGCCTATTGACAGTTTGAGGAGTTTGTGATGGCAGAGAAGAAATTAATGGAGAAGGTTGTACGAAAAGTACTACACTCATTTCCCGAAAAGTGAAATATGCCGGACCCGTTTGTCCCTTATCCGATTCCATATCCGCCGCTTGCCAAGAGTCGTTTCGAGATTTTCGTGCATGTGGCTGAGCGTGGCAATGGTCCGCTGGGGCACGTGGATTTATGTATCGATGGCTACGTCTATTCTTATGGGAACTATGATGAGCGCGACTTGAAGCTCGGTGGCTGGATTGCAGAAGGCGTTCTGATTAAAGGCACCGCGCGAGGAGTATATGCTCTTTTGTAAAAACCACTACCAAAAAGCGTTGCATATTTATACGATTGCTGTGACGGATGAGCAGATGGATAAGATTCATGCGTATTTGAAGAAAATATTAGAGCCGACGACGCTGTGGCAACCAACGAGCGAGGCGGTGTACTATAATCCGACTTTTGACCGCTTTGAAGAGATGTATGTGTACTTTATGGCGCAACAGATGGACACCGTGTTCTATAAATTCAATCGTTCGAAAGTTCATGACCTATAATGGTTGGACGAGAAACTGTCTTAGCTTCGCGGATCACGTGGCAAAAGTGTTGCGTGAAAGAGCGTTGCGTGCCAAAAATATGGTCTTCCCTGCGCAATACCATAAACGTCTCCAAAAACTACTAAAGAAAAACTCCCCGCTGATTACAAATTATGAAGTGTATTAGTCTATAAAAATTGGTGGATTTATATGAAATGTTCAGTGAAACTATATGAGCCATTGTATGCGTTGAAGGCTATCGATGAGGGTATCTGGATTGTTGATGGTGAAATTGTTGAGATGAATTTTTAAAAATCACTCAAGTACCATTTAGCACTCGAATGACAGTGGTGCGATTGGAAAATAATGACTTATGGATTCATTCTCCTATTCATTTAACACCGCAGTTGCGAAGTGAAATCGATGCGCTGGGTCATGTGAAACATATAGTTGCTCCAAATAAATTGCATTACGTATATATGGAAGAGTGGAGTCAAGCCTATCCGGATGCGAAACTTTGGGCGACAAAAAGGATTGGAGAAAAATTTTTTTGACAACTCTCCAATCTATCCAAAGTTATACAATCTTAGATAAAACAATCGACATTAGTTGGTTAGATGAAATTGATTATCTTCCGTTTTGAAGGAAGTGCTGTTATAGAAGAGTCAGTATTTTTCCACAAAAAGAGTAAAACGTTAATTCTAACGGACTTGATTGAGAATATTGAAGTTGGAGAAGAGTGTTCATGTTTGCATCGTTTCTTGTTTAAAATAGGGGATAATACATATCCAAACGGGCATACTCCAAGAGATTTAAGAATGACATTCTTTTTTAATAAGGAAACAGCGCAAAAGTGTTATCAACAAATAAAAGCGTGGAATCCTGTCAATGTTCTATTTGCACATGGAAAATGTTTTATTGGAAATGCTGAGGAAAAATTACCACAGGCATTCTTTTGGTTAGAGAAAAAATAAGCTACCTTGTAGAAAAACAAGGTAGCTTTTAGTTTGAAAGCCAAAGAGACCAACAGAATCTTAAATTTTTCATTATTGAAAGTCGGAGTTTAAATCGGTATACTATAATAAGAATTGAATAATTCTAATTAGAAAAAATGGAGGTAATCATAATGATTAAAGAACTTATTAGTTTAGGAAAATTTGCTAAAAAATCAAGTGTATTTGCGGGAGGAGTTTTATTTGGATCGTTAGGATTAAAACTATTAGCGAGCAAAGACGCAAAAGCATGTATATGCTAAAGCGGTCGCTACTTCTTATAAATTAAAAGATGGTATTGACGCAACTGTTTCTACTGTAAAACAACATGCAGATGATGTCTTAGAAGAAGCAAAAGACTTATATGCTGAAGAAAAAAATGCAGAATTAGTAGTAGAAACTAGTGAAAAATAATGAAAGTTTGTTATTAAACATCAATCAAACTCTAGAGTACGTTTAGAGCTCCCTTTTACATGTCCGCATCCAGTTCAAATGTATTTAGAGGAACTAGCTTGCACAGTCCCAGGTATTGAAAAACTGCACTTTTATAAAGATTTAAAACATGTAGGAGTTTATTTTACTCAAGGGAAAGTTCAACAAGTTCAAAGGTTTTTATCTTTGATTCAAATGGAGAACGTAATTGAAAAACAAAAAGAAGTCCAGTGGCTAGTCGCTTCTTCACCATATGATATTATTTCAACGCATCTCTATAGAAGAATGCTTTCAAAAGTCCTTTCTTCCAACACCTATTCGTATGGGATGGATACTTATGAAAATGGTGAAGTTTGGAAAGGCTGCTTTCCAATCAATTTGCGAGAAAAAACTCTCTATGAGTTTACTCGATTTTGTGGCGATATCAACTTCTATGGCGATGGGAGATCATAAAACTGCAGATATGATTATGTTCCTATTAAATTTAGGAGACGATTTAGATGATTGGTCCCAAAAGAAATCGATTGAAGAGCTCGAAAAAAACTTAACAAATAATATTTATGAAATATGGATTGAAAAAGAAGGCGAGCGCTTCAAAAAAATGAGCAATCATGTTGAAGTAGGGAGATGTCTTTTGTTGCAACAGAAGGTCAAGAAATTTACTTTGACGGAAGAGTTGTCAATGGAAGAGGCTACTTAAATGAAAGTTCATTAACAGGTGAGTCTTTCCCTGTCTCTAAGAAGATTGGAGATATGGTCTACGCTAATACAGTTGTAGAGCATGGCGAGCTACTAGTAGAAGTGACGAATAAGCAACAAAACTTACGCTTGCAGCAAATTGTTCAGCTGATTAAATCGAGTGAATTTCATCAATCGAAACAGCAAAAGCAATTAATGGAAAAAGCTGATGGATTAGTGAAATATAATTTCATCGGGATGGCGCTGACTTATTTATTCACACGCTCAGTCTCTAAAGCACTCACTTTCCTATTAGTGGATTATTCATGTGCGTTAAAATTATCTTCACCAGCAACTTATTTAACAGCCATTAAAGCAGCTTCTAATCAGGGAATTGTCATTAAAGGATCTAATTCTTTAGATGAATATGCACAAGTTGATACTTTTGTTTTTGATAAAACAGGAACATTGACAACTGGAGTTCCAAAAATTCAACGAATTATTGCGTATGAAGGATATGATGATGAGGAAGTTTTACGAATTGCAGCTTGTTTGGAGGAACATTTTTACCACCCGATTGCGACGGCTGTTGTTAAGAAGGCAGAAGATGAGGGGATTGAACATGAGGAAATGCATGGGAAATTAACTCACGTAGCTTCAAAAGGAATCGTATCATCGATTGATGGAAAAAGAGTCGTCATCGGAAGTTTGGAATTATTAGAAGACGAGAAGACGATTATTTCCAATGAGCAAAAAGCAGTGATTGAAGAATATAGCCAAAAATACAACTTACTTTATTTAAGTTATGACGGAAAATTAATTGCTATTTTCCTTATTGATACTCCGTTAAGAGGAGAAGCGATTGCATTATTGAAAGAGTTAAAAGAAAAAGGAAAACAGATTGTACTTCTTACAGGGGATACACAAAAACGTACAGAAACAATTTGCTCGCTGATTCCATTTGACAGAGTATATACACAAGTGAAGCCAGAACAAAAGCATCAAGTAATTGAGCAGCTTCAAGAGGAAGGTCATCATGTTTTGATGATTGGAGACGGAATTAATGATTCTGCCGCACTCTCTCTTGCAAATGTAGGTATTGTTATGGCAGGCGCTTCAGATATTGCGCGTCAAGCCAGCGATATCTTATTCTTAAATGAACAATTAACGGGATTAGAGGTTTTGGAAAATATAACCGAACAACTAAATCGCCAATTAGATGCCAATTTAAAACACACAGTGGGTATTAATTCGTTCTTAATGGGATTAGGTTTGATTGATATTGTTTCTCCTAGTCTATTAGCGATATTACATAATGTGACTACAACGTTCATTATCGGTAAGAGTTTGACGTATATTCAATAATAAAATAAAAAGCAAGGTGAATTCGGCACTGACCCCCGTAAATGAGAATTAAATAAAAACACCTCCAAGTTGGATTTGGTACAATATTATCAAATACGCATGGAGGTGTCTTTTTATGGTTAAAAATCGTGTTGCTTATTCAGCCGATATTAAAAATAAAGCCGTAGAAATGAAATTACAGGGATATAGTACAAAACAAGTAATGCAGGAGTTAAACATTAAAAACAAAACGCAAGTAGAAACATGGTTTAGATGGTATAAAAATGGAGAAACACATCGTTTCCACCAACAGGTGGGTAAACAATATTCTTATGAAAAAGGAATGGCTAAACTTTCTGAAATCGATCAATTAAAATTAGAATTACGAAGAAAAGAAGTTGAATTAGAAATATTAAAAAAATACAAGGAATTGGAAAGGAAGTGTCGCCTCAAGCAGTTGTAAAATTAGTAGAAGAATTGAAAGGTAAATATACAGTTCATTTAATCTGTTTTTGCCTTAATGTACCCATATCTACTTACTACCGATGGAAAAAGAAAGACTTTTCTCCAACCGTTATCGAGGAAACTATTGGTAAAATTTGTAAGAAAAACAAATTTATTTACGGGTACAGAAAGATTAAGCATTTGATTCAGAAGGAATTAAATCAGATTGTTAACCATAAGGTTGTGCAGCGGATTATGCAGAAAAATGGTTGGAATTGTGCCGTGAAAACGAAAAAAGCTATCAAAATAGGTAAACCTTTCTCAATTACTGGCAATACTCTGAATAGAGATTTTTCAGCGGATAAACCTATGCAAAGTTGACTACTGATATCACATATTTACCTTTCGGCCCTAAACGATTATATTTGTCGTCGATTATGGATTTATACAACGGAGAAATACTAGCTTATACAATTGGTTCTAAACAAGATACTAAGTTTGTATTGGATACTTTAAATCAAATTGACTTACCTAAGGGTGTTCTACTACATAGTGATCAAGGCAGCGTTTATACTTCCGCCGAATACTACAATTTATGTAAAGAAAAACATTATCCGCAGTATGTCCCGTAAGGGGACACCCGCAGATAATGCGCCCATCGAAAGCTTCCATTCTTCCCTAAAGTGCGAAGCTTTCTACATAAAAGATGAAGTAATAACTTCATCTTCTATTGTAATTCAAATTGTAGAAAATTACATCAAATATTATAATGAAAATAGAATCCAACAAAAATTGGACTACCTGTCTCCGGTTGAATACCGGAGACGGTAGCCCTAGGGTGTTTTTATTAAATTCTCACTTTTTGGGGTCAGTCCCTTCACCTTGCTTTTTGTTTTTGTTTCAGCTGATTACAAATTATGAAGTGTATTAAAAGAAGCTACCTTGAAATTTTTCAAGGTAGCTTATATTTTTGTAGTTATTCCATGTAGTTGAACTCGAAAAGGCATAGGCTCAAGCCTTTCGAGGTTAGTCCGCATGACTGCAAACAGTCATTTGCGTCTAACCTGCGAACCGTCATCGCCTATAAGCGCCTTTTCTCGTATCCTATTCGTACCCTCCACCAGCAACACCAAAGTATTCTTCGAGAGAAAGGCCTGAGTTATAAATATCCGTTGCCTTGTCTCCTACATAACGCAGGTGCCATGCTTCGGCTTGGTAACCTGTGATGGCTTCCTTGCCGGGTTGGAATCGGACGATGAATCCGTACTCGTGGGCATGCGTATGAAGCCAGTGGATGGCGTCGCTATACTCTGGTCCATCGAGTAGATTTCCATGGGTATCGAGAATATCGAAGGCGAGCCCTGTTTGGTGTTCGCTATATCCAGGGCGAGCAGAGTACGTGTCTGCGGCGGCTTTTCCTTCACGGGATACATAGTCGTTATAGAGTTCGGTTTGATATTCATAGGAACGATATCCGCTGTACGTGTCGCTAATCGGATAGCCGAGTTCTTGCATGCGTTGAATTAACGCGCGCACTTGTTGGCCAGCCGTTGGATCTTCGCCGGGCGCGTAAGTCGACGGTAGCGCGTGTTTTTTATTGACGATGATGTCATACCCAAGGGAAAGGTCAGCCATGCCACTTGCAGCCTGCGCTTGCGTAGTAGCTTCAGTCGCAGAAGTCGCTTCAGAAGAAGCCTCTGTACTTTGAACCGTTGTTTCCGTTGCTGTGGTTGTACTTGTTGTCGTGCTCGTTGTTTCTACAGTAGTCGCCTTTGAACTCGTGGTTGTCTCAGCGGGAGTGTTCTTGCTCGAACAGCCAAGGAGAATGAAGCTTAGTGCAACTGCTGGTAAGAGTTGTTTTTTCACATGAATCATCCTTTCTTTGTCACTATAAGTGTAGCATAATTCCGAAGCTTTTGGGCGGGATTTTTTTGTGAAAAAAATTAAACTCTCATTAAAAAAACGAACAATTAAAGATGAAACTTCCATGAATTAACAGGTTTTTCTATAGAAAAAGCTTGCTTTTTTTCTTTTTAAAAAGTGGTATATTATTCGTTAATAAATTCAATCACTGGAGGTTTGAGCTATGTCAAAATGGGAAACAAAATTTCAAAAAGAAGGGTACACATTCGATGATGTTTTACTAATTCCAGCGGAGAGTCATGTCTTGCCAAATGACGTGGATTTACGCGTGCAATTAGCCAAAAATATTCGTCTCAATATTCCTTTAATGAGTGCAAGTATGGACACTGTCACAGATTCAACCATGGCGATCGCGATTGCGCGTCAAGGTGGATTAGGCGTCATTCATAAAAACATGTCGATTGCAGAACAAGCAGAAGAAGTTCATAAAGTAAAACGTTCAGAAAGTGGAGTTATCATCAATCCATTTTTCTTAACACCTTCCCATAAAGTACAAGATGCCGAAGACCTCATGGCAAAATACCGTATTAGCGGTGTTCCAATCGTAGACGACTTAGAAACACGTCACCTCGTTGGGATTTTGACAAACCGTGACTTACGTTTTATCTCAGATTATTCCATTTTAATTGACGAAGTAATGACAAAAGAAGACCTCGTAACAGCTCCAGTCGGCACATCCCTTAAAGATGCCGAAGCGATTCTTCAAAAACATAAAATCGAAAAACTTCCTTTAGTAGACGACAACGGCTGCCTTGCTGGTTTAATTACGATTAAAGACATCGAGAAAGTGATTGAATTCCCGAATGCCGCTAAAGACGAACACGGACGTTTACTCGTGGCCGCAGCAGTGGGGATTACTTCAGATACATTTGAACGCGCAAAAGCATTACTCGACGCAGGTGCGGACGCCATCGTGATCGACACTGCGCATGGACATAGTGCCGGTGTGATCCGCAAAATTAAAGAAATTCGCGAAACATTCCCAGACGCAACATTGATTGCCGGAAACGTAGCGACAGGGGAAGGCACACGTGCCTTATTTGAAACAGGCGTGGACGTTGTAAAAGTCGGAATCGGACCTGGTTCTATTTGTACAACTCGTGTCGTTGCCGGTGTAGGGGTTCCGCAAATCACAGCGATTTACGATGCTGCAACAGTAGCAAAAGAATTTGGCAAAGCGATCATCGCAGACGGTGGAATTAAGTACTCAGGAGATATCGCTAAAGCTATCGCAGCGGGTGGACATGCGGTGATGTTAGGAAGCATGCTTGCCGGAACGGATGAATCTCCGGGTGAATTCGAAATCTTCCAGGGACGTCGCTTCAAGACATACCGCGGAATGGGAAGTCTCGCAGCGATGGAAAATGGTTCAGGCGACCGTTACTTCCAAGCGAAAAACGAAGCCAACAAACGCGTGCCAGAAGGAATCGAAGGGCGTGTTGCCTACAAAGGTTCTGCGGCGGATATTATTTTCCAAATGGTCGGAGGTTTGCGCTCTGGTATGGGGTATGTTGGGGCGCATAATTTAGAAGAGCTTCGCGAGAATACGCAGTTTGTGCGTATGAGTGGTGCGGGGCTAAGAGAAAGCCATCCGCATGATGTACAAATTACTAAAGAAGCACCAAACTATTCAATTTCATAAAAGACAAAAAAAGCTATTAACCGAAGGTTTTTGGATATCTTCATAATAGCGATAATAGCTGTACCGGACTGAGCCTAAGGTCTCAGTTCCTCTCGACTCTCAAACTGCCTCTAGGGAATAAATTCCTAGAGGCAGTAATTCGTTTCGAGTACACTCGCTATTATTGCTATTATAGAATCCAAAACCAGGTTAATAGCTTTTTAAATAGAACAGTTAAGCCAGAAAGGGAACTGACATCATGTGAGCCTTTCACAACCAACGACAAACTGGTATTCTCTTTGATAGGCAGGGAGGGGGAAAGGACATCATGTGTGCTTTTCACCACTCATGACAAAGTGTAGTCTTTTTGGAATAGATAGTCGTGCGGGATGGTTCGGAGTTTTACTATTGAAGTATTAGAAAGTGGTACCTACTGAAAGGATGTCTAGAAATGCGATAAGGGTGCGGTTTGAGGAGGGATGGAGTTGATTTTTGGTATGGAAAAGGTTAGGAAAAAGGAAAATTAGTTGTTTTTGGGGTGGTCATCGGTTATGATGTACATGTTTCTGAAAATTTATGAAAGCTTTGAAAGGAAGCGACAAGGATAGCGCCAGGCCTGTTGAAAAACAGGTGACGAGGAATGAGTTTATCGAAATACTCGGCGGATGACTCAAGGCAGTGCAGTCTACAGTTTCATACAAACCATTTTCGCAAGGGAATGACAAAATTGAAACGGCACCAGAAACATAATCAAAATTACAATAAAAAGAGGCGCCAAATAGGACCTCTTATAAAAGGAGTTAAAAATTATGTGCGGAATCGTAGGATGTATTGGACACGACAGAATTCAAACTGTAGTATTAAACGGATTAGAAAAGCTTGAGTATCGTGGATATGACTCAGCAGGATTATTTATTATGGACGAAGATGGCTCAACACAATTAGTAAAACGTGTTGGACGTATTCAAAATCTTCGTGATGCAGTGGATGAAGAAATTCCAGCATTTGCAGGGATTGGGCATACTCGTTGGGCAACACACGGACCAGCGACAGAAAACAACGCTCACCCTCACCAATCACAATCAGGTCGTTTCACATTAGTGCACAACGGCGTAATTGAAAACTATGACGAATTGAAAAAAGAATTCTTAAGTGACGTTGATTTCAAATCTCAAACAGATACAGAAGTTGCCGTAAACTTAGTAGAATACTTTGCAAATAAAGAAAACTTATCAGGGAAGAAGCGTTCCGTCGTGCGTTGAAAGAAATCCGCGGCTCATTCGCTTTTGGTTTATTAGATAGCGAAAAACCAGGCGTTCTTTATGCAGCAAAACATAAGAGCCCATTATTAGTAGGGGTTGGCGAAGGCTTCAACGTCATCTGTTCAGACGCAATGGCAACAATCGCTGAAACAGACCGTTACATCGAAATCAAAGACGAAGAGTTAATCACTTTAACAGACACATCTGTAGAAATCGAAACAATCGACGGTGAACCAGTAGAACGTGCACCATTCGTTGCAGAATTAGATGCAGACGATTTAGAAAAAGGGGCTTACCCTCACTACATGTTGAAAGAAATGGATGAACAACCAGTTGTATTACGTAAAATCATCCAAAACTATCAAGACGAAAATGGTCAATTACAAGTCGATAAAGAAATCCAAGACAGCATTTTAGCAAGCGACCGCATTTACGTGATTGCCTGCGGAACAAGCTACCACGCAGGATGGGTAGGTAAAGCGTTGTTAGAACAACTTGCTGGAATCCCAGTAGAAGTTCACTTAGCAAGCGAATTTGCATACCACCAACCATTATTATCACAAAAACCATTCTTCATTTTCTTATCACAAAGTGGAGAAACAGCGGACAGCCGTCAAGCGTTAGTAAAAGTGAACGAGCAAAACTTCCCATCATTAACAATCACAAATGTGAAAGGGTCAACTCTTTCTCGTGAAGCAAGCTATACGTTACTATTACACGCAGGTCCTGAAATTGCCGTAGCTTCAACAAAAGCTTACACTGCACAAATCGCAGTAATGGCCGTTTTAGCAGACGCATTACGCGCTTCTAAAGGCTTAGAAGCTCCATTCGACATGAAGCACGACTTAGGTGTCGTTGCTGCTTCAATCGAGAGCGTATTATCAGACAAACAAGCCGTTCAAGATTTAGTTCAAGAGCGTTTATTAGAAACTCGCAATGCTTTCTACATCGGTCGTCACTTAGACTACTATGTAGCGATGGAAGCAGCGTTGAAATTAAAAGAAATCTCATACGTGCAAACAGAAAGTTTTGCCGCAGGGGAATTAAAACACGGAACAATCGCCCTTATCGAAGAAGGCACTCCAGTTATCGCATTATTAAGCGAACCAGTAGTAGCGAGCCACACTCGCGGAAATATCCAAGAAGTGAAAGCTCGTGGCGCTGTCGTAACAACAATTGCGATGGAAGGTGTTGAGCAAGAAGGTGACGATATCGTCGTTCCAGCAGTGCCAATTTTATTAGCACCAATCGTATCTGTAGTGGTAACGCAATTAATCGCGTACTACACTTCTCTAGGTAAAGGGTTAGACGTGGATAAACCGCGTAACCTTGCCAAATCAGTTACAGTAGAATAGAAAAAATGGTGGACGGCTGTCCACCATTTTTTGTTTTCGAAGGACGCAAAATCCATTTGAAAAAAGAGGGGGACATAGACTGAGGCCTGAAAAATAAACTCATACCGCTTCGGATATCTTCATAGCTGCGATAATAGCTGTACCGGGGCGAGCCTAGGGGTCTCGCTCCTATCGAGTCTCAAACTGACTCTAGGAAATAAATTTCCAGAGTCAGTAATTCACATCGATTACAATCGCTATTATTGCCGCTATAGAATCCGAAGGGTATTCCGTTTATTTTTTATCCCTGCGTTTGTACCTTATTTCAAATGGATTTTGCCTTCATTCGAAAGAAAGGGAGAGAAGAAAAGAGAAGTGGGGTGTAGAAAACATAGTCGCTGCAGGGGTGCGGTGATGAAGGGGCGTGACATGCGATCATTTTTTTCCGCAGTGTAACAGACGAGCCAGCCTTCAAAAAAAGTGTAGAAGCTAGCTAGAACGAAAAACTAAGGCAGAAATTGAATAAAGATTACAAACAAGATTACGAAAAATCATGCGGATTTTATAATCGCAGTAACAGGGGATGGCATTCGAAGTGAATTACGGACTCTTTTAGAGTCCGTTTGAATCTCGAAAGTGCTTGAGACGTAGGCTCAAGCCGGTGCCCAGTTACAGCGATTATAAAGAAATCCGCAAGGATTTGGAGAAATCTTGTTTTTCTTTTACAGAGTTTAAGAGAGTAGTTCATTTCATTCCAGTACATCACAAACATTTTTTGCGAAGGGGTGGGCTCGTCTGTTACAATGAAGGGAAAGAATGGAAAGCGAGGGAAGCGCGTGAAGGTAGTATTTGTTTGTCTAGGGAACATTTGTCGTTCGCCGATGGCAGAAGCTGTATTTAGAAAAATGGTTCATGAAGAAGGACTGGAAGATAAAATTACGATAGATTCCGCTGCGACAAGTACGTGGGAGCATGGGAATCCGGTGCATCACGGCACTCGTAAGAAACTCGAGGAGCACGGCATTTCCGCAAAGGGGCTTGTGTCACGGACGTTGGATGAAACCGACCTGGATGCCGACTACATCTTGGGAATGGATGCGTCGAATGTGCGTAATATCCACTCGTTTGTCGATGGAAAATCGGATGCGACGGTGGCGCGCTTATTAGAAGTGGCAGGAGTGAATCGTGATATCGCCGATCCGTGGTATACAGGAGACTTTGATGCGACGTACCGCGATGTGACATTGGGGTGCAAGGCACTTCTAGAGCAATTGAAGCAGGAATTAAATCAATAGAGGTGTAGTTATGAAGAAAATTAGTGAACTAGGGATTACAGGGAAAAAAAGCTCCTAATTGAAGGGATTGCATTCCTTATTGCTGGGGTGTTGCTCCTAATCTACGGACCAAGCTTCCCAGAATTGATGTTACGTCTGTTTTTAACATTCTTATGGGCTCGTGAACTATGGAATTTCTTGTTCCGTTGGTTTAGTAAGGCGGCGGCAAAAGATCCATTATGGCTGAATGTTGCTAAATTTTTTTCCTTTACGGATTTTTTTAGCAGGAAATCAATTTTTTTATCTCGCTTCCGATTGCGATTGTCAGTATCTTGATGGGGCTTAACGAAGTGATGAAAGCGGCCACTAGTGGCGTAACGTACTATATTTATGTCAAAGACGGTATCCGTCCGCGACTGCGCTTGCTCATTGATACCATTTGGCTCTCAGTTGTCGGGGTAGCGACTTTACTGGCTCTTGGGGGCGACGGCAACTTACAAATGTTCTTCCTTGCGCTTTATTTCATCGGGCTTGGGACTAGTAACATTCGAGATGGCTGGTTCTTCGAGGCCGAAGTTGGAAAGAAAGTCCTTCGCAGACACTTTTGCGTCGTGGGATGCCACTCGTCTTCGCTGCAATCATCCCTCGCGTAACTTTGCAAAAAATCAATGATGCGTTGGAACTTGGCGAAGGCGAAACGGCTTCAGAAATTTACGATCGTTCCAAAGAAAATGCCGAACCAAACTTAGAAATGTTTATTCACGTCACAAAAGATGGGTTCGGTGCGATGGGGCATGTCGATATTTGTTATAAGGGACGCATTATTTCATTTGGGAACTACGATACGAATTCAGAACGACTCTTTGGAACGATGGGGGATGGGGTGCTTTTTAGTGCCGACCGTGAAAAATACATTGAATTTTGTAAACGCGAAAACCATAAGACCTTACTGGGATATGGTCTCGCCTTGTCTCCGGAACAACTCGCGGCCATCGATAAGGAAATCGCCAAACTGATGTCGCTCACAGTGCCATGGGATCCACCAAAAAACTGTGAAACCAGTACGCCCTAGCTTTCGACAAAGAAGAGCCGATGTATGCCTATAAGCTCAAACAAGAAGCGGACGCAAAATTGTACAAGTTCGTCTCTTCAAAATTCAAAACGTATTTTGTGATGAGTACCAACTGCGTATTGCTAGCAGACACAATTGTCGGAACAGCAGGAACCGATATTTTAAGCGCCCGAGGATTTATTTCCCCAGGGACGTACCAAGACTACTTAGATAAGGAGTTTGAGAGACCGCATAGTCTAGTCGTGACGAAGCGCGTCTATCAGTAAGAACATGGAACTTCAGGAAAAAGAATTCTTTATGAGGGAAGCGTTGAAAGAAGCCCAGAAAGCCTATGACCAAGCGGAAGTACCAATCGGAGCTGTCGTAGTCTTGAATGGTGAAATCATTGGGCGTGGCCATAACTTACGCGAAAAGGAACAAGACGCCACGCTACACGCTGAAATTAAAGCGATTCGCCAAGCCAACCAGCACCTTGGAAGCTGGCGACTCGAAGACTGCGAACTCTTCGTCACCTTGGAACCTTGCCCAATGTGTAGCGGAGCGATGATTCTCGCGCGTCTTAAAAAGGTTACGTTCGGCGCTTTTGACCCGAAAGCTGGGACAGCAGGCACCTTTATGAATCTGCTTCAAGACGAGCGGTTCAACCATCAAGTCGAAGTCGAGCAAGGTATCTTGGAAGACGAATGCAAAACCCTCTTGCAAACCTTCTTCAAAGGCCTTCGCGAACGCAACAAACAACGAAAACAAGCACAGCTTTCCGAATAGGGGCTGTGCTTTTTAATGTTCTTAACAAAAACTTATACTTGTAAACGGTTATCTACTCTTGAAAAATATTTTCTTTTTATATATTATTTTACATAGTTCGAAAAAGGAATGGAGCAGATAGTATGAAATTATCAGAAAAACAAACACAAGTCTTAGGTTGGATCGCAACATGTATGTCTGTGGCGATGTATGTAGCATATATTCCGCAAATTATGAATAACTTAGCCGGAAACAAAGGAGACTTCATTCAACCACTCGTTGCCGCATTGAACTGCTCATTATGGGTGTACTACGGAATCTTCAAGCCAGACCGTGATATCCCGCTAGCAGCTGCAAACGCACCAGGAATCTTCTTCGGTCTAGCATCTGCTTTAACAGCATTATTATAATAATGACTAGCACAGCTTCGATTACGAGGTTGTGCTTTTTTTGATTTCTACGGAACTTTGCGGATTTCTTCATAATAGCACCCCCTTCGAAATCGATACAATCATGACTTTAAAAATGCAAAGCAACGACAAAGTGCGATGATTGAAATCCGATATTTACAGGAGTAGAATAGAGGATGTTGTTAAAAGTTTCAAAGTTAACTGGAGGAATACGTATGTCATTTTTAGGTTATAACAAAGGAGAAACATTAGAATTCAACTACAAAAAGGCGTGTGGCTTATGGCTCATCGCAGTCGCATTCGTGATTGCACTTGCGACAGTTGTAGGTGGAGAACAAATCATTAATATGCAGGTTTTTAGTATCGGCTATATGGTGAGCTTCTTTTCTATCATTCTGAACAAAAAAGTCCTTCATAAGTTTTCGGACGGCCCTTCAACACCTTTCCAACGAAAAGTGTCCTTATACTCAGTAATTCTTTTATTTATCTTATTAGTGTTATTAGGTGGCCCATTCTTCGAAACAGAAAACTGGAGACTCATCTGGTTAGGCGCGCTTCTTGCGACAGGGATTCATTTCTTCCCGTACTATTTCGTTCATGGGAAATCAATGATTTTCCTAGGGATTGGCATGCGTGATCAATGCAGCGGTCGGATATCTTTCTCCGGAAAGCTCTCTCGTGACCATCGCCTATATCGATGCCATTATTAAATTAGCCTTTGGAGTTTACCTATTCTTCTTATCTAAACCATCCAAAGCATAAACTTATTTTAGAGAACAAACAGCAAATCGATCTGGTTTGCTGTTTTTTGTTTGAGTTGATTTCTGCGGAGCCTCTCGGACCTCTTCATAATAGTAGTCCTTCGAAATCAATCTAACCGTGACTTTAGTAATGCAAAGCAATGACAAAAGTGCCTATTGCGCGACTCCTTAAAGTGGTTTAATAAAGACAAGGAAAACAGTTAAGGAGCGATTCACATGAAAATCAACATCAAAAAACAAGACATAAACCAACTTACAAAAGACCTAATGGTTATAGCGCTCGTCGTTAATGCATTAGCCCTTGTCATGCAGCTAGTTCTAAATATTTTTATAGGCCGTTCATTGCTCCTTGCATTCACAACTCATTTTATCTTTATCCTTCTCCCAATTATGTACCTAGCAGAGGATGCTAAGAAAAATAAAAAAGCCGACAACCGTTAAATTACTAAAAAAGACTATTCATAGATAATTTTGAGGAGTATAATTGGTGTATAGATAAATAATAAATTATGGAATTTTGCCACGTTGTTTAAGGGGTGGAATATGATATGTCAAAATTAACTTATGGAATTTTCTTAGGTTCAATTTTAGGTTTGTTTTTGTCAATTGTAGTTTATTTCTTTGCACCTGATTTATATCCGGTTTATCCGAATGTACTTTCAGTATTCTTCTTTATAGCTGTGGCTTCAGCTGTCTTGATGGTTATTTTTAAAAAATTAAAATACAAAAACCACTCTGAATAGAGTGGTTTTTTCATTAAAGAAAAATCCCCAACTCCCGAGGCACATAGTGAATGTTAGAATAGCTTTTCCTTCTGGAGAGACTATCTTTTTTAGTGTCTCTTTTGCCATCCCTCGGCACGTATTGATTTTAGAAAACAAAGCAGATTCGCTTGAAAAAGAAACATCCCATAGCAAAGCACGAAACTCCCATCGTTGGCGGTAGGGAGCAGACATATACTCTCTTCACGTTGATTTCGGAGAAGCTTGCGGATTTTATAATCGCAGTAACGTGGGAACGCATCGAATGTGAATTACGAGAAGTAAGGACTTGTCCTGTACTTCTCGTTTGAAGCTTCGAAGGTGAGAGACTCGAAGAGGCTCGAACCGGTGCCCTGTAACAGCGATTATAAAAATAATCCGCAAGCATTCGAAGAAATCAACACCCGCAAGGGTGCGCTTTTAAGAAGAGAAAACGATGTATGGAGCACCCCTCTAATTCCTACCACCAACCCCCATGGGATAGCCCCATCCGCACTCTCTATGTGGAGCGGTTTGGTTTATTTCTTTTTCAAGCAAAATCTGCTTGCTTTTCGAGGAGAAGTTTTGTATAATAGTACGTGCCGTTAGGCCGTATGGCAATAGCGAACTTATGAATCGAGTCAGGTCCGGAAGGAAGCAGCTATAAGTAACGTTCGCTATGTGCTGTATGTACATAGAAGAAGAATCAGGCTGGACCAACGGTTCAGCCTGTTTTTATGAAAAGAGTATCCAGTGGAGGGAGAATAGTCGCATGAAAAATCAGAGTTTCCAAGAAGAAGTGCAGCACTTAGAAATCGTGCAAGACTTAATGGAACAAAAAGTGGCGATCGAGAAAAACCGATTGCAAGAACGCGACCTGGATATCGCTAGACAAGATACCATTCAGTATGGAATCCAACAATTAGAAAACCAATTGGAATCTCCATACTTTGGAAGAATTGACGTTCAATTTGAAAAAGACGAGAGAGTTGAGAAGATGTACATCGGACCTGCAACTTTCTTTGACGAAGACGACAATGTGCAAGTGTATGACTGGCGTGCTCCAATCGCAAGCCTATTTTACGAAGGAACATTAGGAGAGCTTCAATACGAAACACCAAATGGCTTCGAGAAAGCTCAAGCCTTCTTAAAACGCGATATCGTCATCCGTAAGGGTGAATTAAAAATCTGTTTATGACATTGAAAAATGAAGAATCATTATTGATGGATGCCTTAAGCGCACCAACAAACCGTGACGGACACCTAGAAGGAATCACGGCGACGATTCAAAAAGAACAAAAATGAAATTATTCGTTTAAATCCAAAAAGACTGGTTCATCGTGAATGGATGTGCCGGAAGTGGGAAGACAACGATTTTACTACAACGCATTGCGTACTTAATGTACCAAGCAAAAGACAAGCGTATGAGCGACATGCTTCTGTTGTCGCGTAACCAATTGTTTGCCAAAATACGTTTCACACGTAATCCCAAGCTTAACGGGAAGTGAATTGTACCAACAAACATTAGCGCAACATACCATCGAGCTCTATCGCAAAATGTATTTGCATAAAACAACGGCGCTAAGCCAAGTGCCAACGCGCAAAGTGTACTTAACAGACAGCGAGTGGATTGCGCTTGTACACCGTAATATCAAAGGCTTATCGGCGAAAGATTTGCCATACCGTGCTATCGGAATTAAAGGGCAAGCCGTATTTACGATGAAAGACTATCAAAAACTCGTCGAAAGCGTGAATACAGCACTACCGTTGCAACAACAATTAACGCAAATGCAAACCGTGCTCGAGCGTACGTTGAAACGCCGTCTCACGAAGTTCTTTATGTCTGAAAAGGCAAAAGCGGTCTATGAATCAATGAACGCGATGCAAATCGAAGTGTTGATGAAAGACGTGGAGACAAAGAGCGAGACAGAGTACTACCAAGCGCTTGGACAAAAAGTGTTCGAGAAGGAAGTACAAGAAGTAACGCAACAAGTGGAAATGTTCGCATTCGTGGATATTGCTGCTCTTGTGGTGAAATGGATGCCCGAAGCTAAAAGTTCGTCGCCAAGAACTTGGTAAGACGGACAACGCGCCACTTCCATTGAAGAAGATTGAAGGCAGCCGCATGCAAGTCACTGCAGAAGGAATCCGTCTGTTGCAATATGTCGCAACACGCGTGACGCCAGTTCGTGACTACACAGGCTTCAGCCACCTCTTCATCGACGAAGTGCAAGACGTGTCACTCTTATGGCTTGGAACCTTATCCAACTATTATTTCCGTGCGAAATTCACGGTAGTGGGAGATACCTTCCAATCGTTCTCAACGGCTACAACGATTTTCACATTGGAAAAACGACACCCAGAACTCGTGGACTTGATTTTTGCAAACCGCACGTTAACGCACCGCAACTTAGCGATTAGTTACCGTTGTACGGCGCAAATTTCACGTTTTGCAAATGGCATTCTAGGTTGGCATCTTGATAAAAATGTGTTCCCACGTTCAGGGGCAGAAGTAGCGGTATACTTAGAACAAGAAGGCCAAGAAATGGCGCGCTTAAACACGTTACTGGAAGAAAGTCCAAAAGGCTACCATACGACAGCGATTCTTTGCCGTACGATGGACGAAGCCAAAGCGTTGTACCAACAACTCGACCAAGACGACATTGCACTTCTAGAAGACAGCAGCGAGTCGCTTGGAAGCCGCTTCGTGTTAACGACGATTCAAGTCGCTAAAGGGATGGAGTTCGACGAAGTCATCATTTGGAACGCGACAGACGAAGCGTACCATACGATGAAAGAACAAATGATGCTGTACACCACATGTACGCGTGCAAAACACCAGCTCTCACTCATCTCTCAAGCAGGCAAAGCGAGCCGCTTTATCAAGAATTCGAAAGCACCGATGAAACGAATCGGGCAGTAGAATTTTTAGCAAATCTATACTAGAATAGAACTGTAAAATTTTGAAAAAGGCAGGGAAGTAAAATGGCTTATCAAGCATTATATCGAAAATGGCGTCCTCAAACGTTCGATGATATGGTCGGGCAAAAGTGCGGTCACGCATACATTGAAGAACGCGATTAGCAATCACAAAAACGAGTCATGCTTACTTATTTACAGGACCTCGTGGGACAGGGAAAAACGAGTGCCGCGAAGGTGTTTGCAAAAGGCCATTAACTGTCCAAATCAAACAAACGGTGAGCCGTGTAACGAATGTGAGATCTGTAAAGGAATCACGAACGGAACGATTGGCGATGTTATCGAAATCGATGCTGCCAGCAACAATGGTGTCGAAGAAATCCGTGATATTCGTGACAAGGCGCGTTATGCACCAACGCAAGCCGAATACAAAAATTTATATTATCGACGAAGTGCATATGCTCTCAACAGGAGCGTTCAACGCACTCTTAAAAACCTTAGAAGAACCGCCTCAAAAGGTCATCTTCATTCTCGCAACAACGGAACCGCATAAGATTCCAGCGACGATTATTTCTCGTACGCAACGTTTTGACTTTAGACGCATTACGTCGCAAGAAATTATCGACCGCTTGGCGTATATCCTAGACCAAGAAGGAATCGAGTACGAAGCGGATGCCTTAAGCGTGGTGGCAAGATGTGCCAACGGTGGTATGCGTGACGCCTTGAGTTTACTCGACCAGATGATTTCATTTGGCGACGGCAAGGTGACGCTAGACGAAGCGATTCAAGTGTCGGGAAGTCTGACAGACGACTTGATGATTGATTTCGTGAAAGACTTACAAGAAACAAAGGCTGAAGAAGCCCTTGAAAAATTACAACAGCTCTTCAAAATCGGGAAAGAAGCCAGCCGCCTCGTGGAAGAATGGTTGGAATTTGCTAGAGACCTCCTTATCGCGAAACAAAGTGGCGAGGCAATCGGTCGTAGCGAGCGATTCCTTCAGTTCAAAGACGAAGTGGAACCGGAATTCTTATACCGCTTTGTAGAGGCGTTAAATCAAACGCAACAAGAAATGCGCTTCACGACAAAACCAACGATTTCGCTGGAAGTGTTGACGATTAAAATGGCGCAACCTTACACATTGACGCCAAGAACCAGTTCTGGTGCACCGGCGTTGCCAAGTAGCGAAGAAGTGCAACAGTTGCAACAACAAATCGCGCAAATGCAACAGCAAATGAACGCGTTGTTGCAAGGTGGCGCTCCTCAAGCGCAACAAGCACCAAAAGCGCAGGCGCCAAGACCAACGCGTGCGGCCTTTAAGCCAAACACGACGGCCATCCAAAAAATCTTGACGGAAGCGACTCGCGAAGACTTGTTGAAGGTACGCGACTTGTGGGGCGACTTACTCAGTTGCTTGAACCCGCAAGAACAAGCGCTGTTGAGCCAATCAACGGTGAACGCGGCGGGGCCAAATGGATTCGTCCTCGGATTTGCGTACGACCACTTGTGTGACATTTCAGAAACAAGACCAGGATTCCGTGAGGTCATCCAAGAACATCTGGAACGCCTCGGTGGCTACAGTGGGACGTTCGTGGCAGTGACACAACATCAATGGCCACAAATTCGTGCGGATTTCTTACAAGAACGCAAGAAGAACCAAGAAGAGGAAGCTGTGTCCATCGTGACGGAAGAACCGGCCGTGGAAGAAGCACTCACACCAGAAGAACAAGCATTTGAACAAAAAGTAAACGACACGATTGAACTCTTCGGGGAAGACATCGTGCAAATCGAAGAATAGAGACGGAGGAATTAAATATGCGTGGAATGGGAAATATGCAAGGCATGATGAAACAAATGCAAAAATTGCAAAAACAAATGGCGCAAGCTCAAGAAGAGTTAAACCAAACAGAATACACAGGAACTTCTCAAAGTGATTTAGTAAAAGTGACTGTGAACGGGAAAACGCCAAGTCTTAAACGTGGAAATCAAACCAGAAGCGGTGGATCCAGATGATGTAGAATTATTACAAGACTTAGTGTTAATGGCGACAAACGATGCGTTAACGCAAGCAGAAAAAGCCAACGACCAAACAATGGGTCAATTCACGAAAAGGATTAAACATCCCAGGATTTTTAATCGATTGGAGGTTTGAGCATGCATTATCCAGAACCGATTGCACGATTGATGGATAGCTTTATGAAGCTGCCGGGAATTGGTGCGAAGACGGCTGCACGACTTGCCTTCTTCTGCATGGATATGCGTGAAGAAGACGTCTTAAATTTTGCGAATTCGCTCATCAGCTGCAAGCGTGACCTGCATATGTGTTCCGTTTGTGGAAATGTGACGCAAGAAGATCCGTGCGAAATTTGTGCGGATACTACGCGTGACCGTACGAAGATTCTTGTGGTGGAAGACGCCCGAGATGTGATGAGTATGGAGCGGATGAAGGAATACAAAGGGCTCTATCATGTGCTTCACGGGGTGCTTTCTCCGATGGAAGGGACGGGGCCGGATGATATTAATATTACGTCGCTGATAACGAGGTTGCAGGATCCGGAAGTCCAGGAGGTTATCATCGCCACCAACGCGACAGCGGAAGGTGAAGCGACTGCCATGTACTTGTCACGTCTCATCAAGCCAGCTGGGATTAAAGTAACGCGTCTGGCTCATGGGCTAGCGGTCGGCAGCGACATCGAATACGCAGATGAAATGACTCTCTTCCGTGCCATCGAAGGACGAAGAGAACTATAATAAAATCTATTGATTCAATGAAAATGATGGTTAAGACGTTGTCTTAAATCGCCCTCTGGGGACATCTTCATAGTGATGATAGTAAAGGCATCGGATTGAGCCTAGGTCTCAATCCTACCAAGCCTCAAAGAGCCACAGGAGAATAAATTCTCTTGTGGCTCTATTTCGCATTGGTTGCTTTCTCTTTACTATTCTCACTATAGAGTCCCCGAGGGCTTTTTTAAGCCAACGATACGGCTTTGAATCAATAGATTTTATTTTTTTCGATGGGACGGGAGAGAGTGCGTTTCGATGGGATGCGAGGCTAGGGATGAGGAGGGTGTTACTTCACTCGGCTTGTGAGAGTGTCAGGTCATGGTGGTGCTTGCCTTCCGGTCTTAAAACTGGAGCAATGCGTATGAAATAAACTACTCCTAATTTTAGGGGTGTTACTTTCTGATAAACCTAAGACTCCACTACTAACTCGTGGTAACCTCATTACTTTTGAATAAATTCTTTAAATTTAATTAACAAGGAAGTCCTTTGGCTATGCCGTTTACAGCATATTCTTGAGATATATTTGTTAATATAAAGTTAAATTCTTTTCTGTGCTTTTTATATATATCTGTATAGAAATAAATTCTATTATCTTTTATCTCTTTCAGATAAACCAAGTCTTCGATGCCTCCAATATACTCAATGGATAAATCATCTAAATTTAATATTGCAAGCCTAAATCCAACAACCAAAAATCGTCTAATGAAAACGGGAATATATATTTTTCTATTGAAATACAACAAAAGGCCCTCCAAACCCCTGTTCTTGAATAATAACTTGACCGTTAATGGATAGACTTCCAACTAAGGGAGAACCTTGATTTACTTCCATCAAATCAAGGTAACTGACTTCCCATTTGTCAAAAAATTTTTCTTGAAAGTCTAAAAGGAGTTTCAAGAAAAATTTTTAACTTAGGCATTTCTAACACTTTCCATTTCTTTTAATTTTTTTCGATTTTATTTTTTGAACTTCTTCTGAATGCACTATAAATTGTAATGATTCTCTTGGATATTTAAGACCCTGTGGACCAATAATACCAAATTTCATTTTTGTTCTTTTAGGCATAATACCTGATTTATAATCATCAAGAGGAGCACCTATTACTTATGTAGACTAGACTTGTTAAATAAAAAAATAAGTTTCAAAGTTCGTTATATTTTAATGGTAAGCATAAAGATTCCATAAAGTTTTTAGCTTTTTCAGAAACAAAAACTCCTAATTTTATCCCCTGCACCATGATAAAAATCCGATTCATTATCAATAGCATAATCCCATTCTTGAGGAGATTTTTATGAAAACTAATAAAATCATTAGCTTTTTATCCACCACAAATTTGGCATTTTGTCTGCAATTGATTGATTGTGCCTACCTTTCTCAATTACATCATCAATGGAGTAATATTTTTTTCAAAAATAATCTTCTGAAAGATTTTTCCAATCACACTTAATAATTTTATTTTTGACTGCAAGAATTGGAGTAAATCCAGTTAGTCCTGAAGTAAATAAAGAATCTTTAATTTTTCTGGGAAACTATCAAAGCTTCTATTCGATACATAGGCCTCTGGTACATCAGGACCTAGTCGATCAATATATATTTCAGGGCTAGGAACATTTCTAGTTTTTAGAGGCATGTCCTTCCCATAAAAATATAAAGCAAAATCGCCGTAAATATCATTTTTTCAGAAAGCGAGGAAAGATCGCTATAAACTTCAAATAATTTCATAATTATTACCTTTCACAAAAAATCTTTATTCTTTTTCCAATTATAAAGGCAGTTGGCCCATTTCGTTTATATTTCTAATATAATTTCTAGTTTCTCTATTGAGTATAATGTCTCAAGATTGTAATTTTTTTTATTTGGTTATTCGTTTTTTTAAATTTCCTCTAGTTTTTCTTTCATCAAGTTTTCTAGCCAGTCTTCAAATTTTTCAAATTCAGTATCCTCTTCCCACTCTTCAGGAGGAATATCAGGAAAAAAAACACCAAAATTTTCATTTTCTTTTGTAAGAAGGAAACCAGCTTGATCGCCAGTTCTTGGAATGGAAATAGTAATTAAGATATTAGGGAATAAATTACAATCAGTTCCTTCAAAAACTTGTTGTGACCAATCATAAAGCTCGTTAGGAGCTAAAAAATCGAATCCAGGTAGTAACTCATCTTGAAACAAAGTACAAGATCCTACTGTTAGAAGAAATTCTCTATATATTCTAGGGAATGTGACTTTATATTTTTTTCAAAATCATTTATCTCATCTAAAAGAAACATCATATCTTTTTTTAAAAATAAAAATTTGATTTTCCATAATTAATTAAGTTTCCATTACTAGATTTGATTAAATCTTGTATATCTACAAGAATTTTTTTGAAATTATCCATAGATTAATATCCTTCATTCAATTTTTATATCTATTATCTAGGAACAATCTAGTTAATTATTCCTGTTGGGGGTGCTATATGGCAAATGTTTTCGTAGGACAGCCCCAGTACCGTGTATAGTTCCAGTATGAGAGCATTTCATAGGAGTGAGATTCCACCATGTATTTGAACCACCATTTTTATGCGAAATAATATGATGAGGACTGGCTCCTGCAGGCCATGTATGCCCTGTTTCAAGTTCTCACTCTTGTATTAAGTTTTTTTGTCTTTAGCTAACAGGAACTAGTGACCACTTATCAACATCATCCATAATATCATCATACTGGAATAATTCTTCTAGGCTTCTTATTCCGTTTTCTCTTCAAAACTAATGGATCAAACCTAGCATTTGTATTAGAAGCAAAACTATACAAATTGCTCCCACCTAATAGTAAGATAGGATCCTGATTCACAAACCGACCTGCATCAGGCTCATAGTACCTGAAGAAATTGTAATGCAACCCCGTCTCGCGATCGGCATACTGGTTCTGTAATCGGAAGGGTTGGTATGCGCTATCCGTTACCTTGGTTTCCTCTTTCAGACGGCCTCAGCCGGTGTAGTTGCCGAACCACAACAAATTGCCGTGGATGTCGGTCATCTCTTTTGGAATGCCGATTTGGTCGCAGTGGAAGTAGTGGGTTTGTTGTCAGCTTTCGCCATCTTCGGTTGTCCAGTCGTGGACTTGCGCCAAGGGATCGTAGCTGTCGGGAACGGTGTAGATATAGGTATATCTGCCGTCCCAAATGAATCCGGTTTCCTCTTCGAGGTCGTCTGAAAGGCTGAAAGTGCGTACTACATACCCCCTATGTCATGACTGGAGGTTTTTGTGCAGGCTACGGTTTACTTAATAAATTTATTGAATATTCCAATTAAAAAAATATTTAAATGGATAAACATTAAACAAATTATTACTTATACTATTTACTGAATTTATAAACTCAGTTTTTTTATATTATCCGTAAGTGCATCTCCTTCATCTAATAGGTGTTCTAAATCTCGGTATAAGAAAGCCAACTGGATAAATTGTGAGAAATCTATCCCTAAATTTGTAAATCCAGATTTGGTATATTCTCCAGTATCATGATTATAATGAAAAATGGTATTATCTATTTTTTATTTAAAAACCATCCATCTCCCTGTCCTGCTTGTCCAATACTCCAAAAACACCTTGATATTTCGGGATAATGGCACTCTAAGTATCTATTTTTCATTTAAAGCCTCTTCATAATTAAAAAGAGAAATATCAGGTATTATCTCTACCCCTGATACTTAGTAATAAATAACAAATAGTTATTATCCAGTTTAGGAAGTTTATCTAACTTTTTAATTTCTACTTTACGCTTAATACATATATTAAAAATCCTCGGGAAATAATTTTGGTTTGAACATAAAAAGTATCCTCCATAATGATAGAAAGATATTTCCTTTAATATTTTCCTAATCCTTTTTATTATTTTTTTAGATATTGTAGCTATGCCGTCATTATTTTTTTAAATTTAGTAAACTACGACTTCGCAATCAGATTCCCCAAAAATATACTCAATAAATTCATTTAATCTTTTATCAGGTTGATAAGTAATAATTAGATTTTTCAATACTATTTTTGATAAATTTTTTTGTTTTTTTCTTGAAAATAAATAACTAATTTATTGGAATAAATTTTTACCTTTTTGAAGCCACCTATTCCTGAATATTGCTGACTGTTTATTTCATAATAATAGTATTCTAGGTCGTCAACTTCTCTTTGTAAGATTAAGTAATTATCAGGGTTAGGTTTGTCACTATCTGCAAATGCAATAGTAAGAATATCATCTTCTATTTTGTAATACGTATTTATTGAAATAATTTCCATAAACAATTCCTTATCATATTGTTTCTTAACATTTTCCAGGTGGAGGTGTTTGTAGTTTTTTTCCAGCTCGGCGAGGTGCTTTACGAGTTCTTTTTTGAAGATTTTCGCTTTAACCAGTTGGTCGTGCAAATCGTAGAAATAGTTCTGCACTTCGCCGTCGACCAGTTCGCGGTGGATGAGGTTGCCGAGGTCGTCGTAATAATAGGTCGTGCCGTTGTAGGTTTTCAGGCGGTGGTTGTCGGTGATGGCGGAGCGGTCGTCTGAAATAACCTTCAGACGACCTTGATATTTTGTTGGGTCTCGATCCAACCTACGCTTGCTGAAAATTGATTTCAGATGATCTTGCGATTTTGTTGGATCTCAATCCAATCTATGGCTAATATTTAATCGATGTTTACTACTTCGATATCTAGATGAATATGAAATTAGACATAGAATTATTGATTTTTCCGAAGAAATTGATTAAAAATTCAAAAAGTTATTCAATGCTATTTCTTCATCTTGATAGAGGAGAAATAGCAATTTATCCCATGAAATACTATATCGATCAATGTGGTAATTTTCTTGAATCCAATCTGTAAAATTCTATAAGTATTTCTGAATTTTTCTGTATGTTTAGGATTCCTAAAATGCCAACCGTCTAGAAAAGCTTTTTAAGCAAAAAATACTATTATGTCCAATATACATCATTGGCCTTTTTTCTATTTCTAAGAGAAGCTTTACAATGTTATTTTGCATTTCTAACACTTTCCATTTCTTTTAATTTTTCCTTCATTTTTATACCTCAATAAAATAAATGTTATATCTCTTCCATTTACATTAACAACTTTGCCTTTAGAAGTTAAAATAGTTCTTCCTCCTTTTCTTGATGTGCATTTGCACAACGACCAGTTGGTCATGCAGGTCGTAGAAATAGTTCTGCACTTCGTCGTCGGTCAGTTCGCGGTGGATGAGGTTTCCGAGGTCGTCGTAGTAGCAACTTGTGCCGTTGTAGGTTTTCAGGCGGTTGTCTTGAGCGGTAGGGCTAAGAGTTATTTAATCAAATTTATTTTCAAATCTCATAAAAAAACATCCTTTATATGTATTCAATAAAAGAATATTATCATTATTTTCAATAATACATATTTTTTTCATATAGAAAAATTTGGAAAATCAGCCAATACATCTGTAACAGCACTATCTATTGCTTCATACTCATCATCTGTCAGTGGTGAATCAATATATACATAAAGAGTAAATAATTCTTCAGTCATATCAAATGCAATAAGTCTGACTTTGTTACAAATTGCCCCAAGAAAAGCTGTTTGCATACTTAAAATAATTTCTTGTTTTTCATCATTAATTTCTCCAATAAAATATAGAATTTATGTTATATCAGGCAATGTAGGAACAATAAGGGCTTCTTTTGGGATGAATGAATTATTCCCCATTCTGTCGGAGTCTTATCTCTCTTGGGATGCCGATTTGGTCGCAGTGGAAGTAGTGGGCTTGTTGGCCGCTTTCTCCGTCTTCGACTGTCTAATCGCGGACTTGTGCTAAGGGTTCGCGCGTTACGCACACACTTTACATCTTGGAGGTTTCATACTGGCTACGGATTGCTTCAGATTATTACAAGCTCTATATTTGTACAGAATTTAATTGCCTTTACCGTTTTATTTCTTAAGATACTTTTCTATATATTTGTATTGCTCTTGTGTACATTTAACTGAAAAATATTTTTTTCCACTTATAATACTTTTTGAGCAGAAAAAAATATCTTTCTCATATTTGAATTTTATTTTACTTAACGGAATCATTCCTTTTTCTATTTTCTTTTCCCACAAAAAGCTTATATTGTAACTCATTATTACTTATCCCTATATCTCCGCAAGTTTTTTTGACTATTATATTCTGATACAACTATATTTAACCAGCCATGTTGAAAGTCATAAGAGTAATGTGAAACATAAGGTAATTTAGAAGAGGAGGTTCCTATTAGAGATAAAATTGAACTTAAAATTGATTTCATAATTCATTTACCATTATTTTCTTTTTCTGATGTTGCCTTTAAAAAGTATAAATTAAACGTCGTACGATTTTTAGATTGTTTTTCATCAAAAAATTTTTCATAACAAAAATTCTTTCATAAATTAATCCTTCCTTCTGAAGAGCCGTTACTGCATCTTTCCACCTTTGCGTTCCTGGGCGGAGAATCGGTAGGTCAGTTGCACGTTGTAGAGCCCTGTCCCGTCTCACGGTCGGCATAATGGTTTTATAGGCGGAAGGCTTGGTGAGCAGTTTCGGATATGTTCGTTTCGCTCTTCAGTTTACTCCAACCGTAATAATCCTCGAACCAAACTAGATTGCCGTCTTTATCGGTCATCTCTCTTGGGATGTCGATTTGGTCGCAGTGGAAGTAGCGGGTTTGGTTTTCGAGGTCGTCTGCAAAATCGATTTCAGATAACCTTGATATTTAGCGTAACTCGACCTAACCTACGACTACTGTTTGTTAAGAGGAATTTATTGTCCTTGACCAAGAATTTCTTCTCCAATTATTGAATCTAACTCTATCCATGCTTCTTCAAGTTGATTAACAATAGAAGATTCATTTTTATTTGGATCGTCTTTTAAAATTGAGATACCAAATATGTGTTAATTTCGGTATTTCATATAAATAAGACGCCAATCTTTTTCAATTAGATTATGATTATGAGTATAATGCTTTATTTCATTTAAGATTTTTTTAATAATTCTTGATAGTCCTTTACATCGAATTCAAGATCCATTCTGACCTTATAAATAAAAACGATTATTTTCAAGTTTTTCTAATAATTCTTTCATGATAACCACCTTTAAGTTATACAAAGCAAAGGAGTGCTTCTGCTGAAATAGTTTATTTATTTGCGTTCACTCCAATAGAAATAGATAACACATCTTCCTCATTGTCGAGTAGAGATATATCGATAACTTTATCTATTTTATGACTAAATAATTTTAAACAATAAAAAAATTAGGTTTGTTTATTAATTCTAGCCAATTGCTAATATTTTTTTATTTTGATAATAAACAAGGGGAATAATTCTATTGGTATTTTCAGCCGAATCATTTATTCCTCCATAAAAAGTATACATAAGCAATATCATTTTTCCTCTGGTGCAAAAAATTTAATAGTTCATTTTTATCGATAAACTAAAATTTTCTTTTGATAATTCTATATTTCTATAGGGGGTAAAAAGTACGATTTATTATTTCACATGAGAGTGGATATGGAATAATTTTTCAGAATCTGAAATTAAATTATTTAAAAAAATGAATTTCCTTCATCATTAAATGATTCTGTTTTTAAAGTAAAGATCTTATTTTCTAAAGTTGTCATGATATTATTTCCTATGTTGTACTGGCACATTATCTTTGTATTTATTCCAAGAAAAATGCACCATTCCCATTATTTCTTTTTGACTAAGATTTCCATCCATTTTGGCAGTAGCTACATACCAGTGCGGACAAGGATTTTTTGCAATCTAAACGGCTGGTGCCCATTCTTGTAAAAGCCGCTCATCTTTTTCAGACGACCTTGATATTTTGTTGGGTCTTGACCCAACCTACGCTTGCTAAAGAAAACATTTACAGTTATTTGGATTTTGATTAGCTTTTATATAGTTTAAAGGATTTAAAATTAGCAAATTATAAAAGAATTCAGATTTAAAAATGAATGTATTTAAATCTCTCTTCCATAACTTAATGCTCTTAGAAAAGTATAATGATATAGCTGGCTCTTCAGATAAAAACATGCATAACTTTTTCGATTGGTAAAACTTCCAAGTCATCCATTCCTTCAAAAGCTAGAGTACAAGTTTTGTTTGGTTGGTATCTATGACGAATAGTCCAATATTCTGATATATCTAAATCATTTCCTTCTGATTCTTTCAAAAACAATCCAGTTATGGTTATGTAATTGGTCTCTTAAATCTTCAATATGATATTTCATAGTATATTTCCTCTAGTTATACTACATCCGGGTCGTAGGCGTAGCAGCGGTAAAGTACGGTACAAAAAAGTTCGTCTGAAAATATCGAATCTTATTTTTGGTTTTTTCTTAGGATTTAATTCTTCTTTACGTTGCTTATAAAATTGCCAATATTTTTTGTCTTCCATAGAGAAAGGTGTGTAACGTAGCTCATTATAAGTTAGGTCAAAATATTTATAGGCATTTTCCATATCACCCAATTCGTAATAAACGATTCCTGTCCATATAAACACACCTGCTGCAGGTTCATCTTTTCGTGCCTCAAGTGCAATTAACATCCACTCAAGAGCTTTTTGATAATCACCTAATTTTTCATAATTTTCTGAAACACCACAGGCGATTGCCGAAGTAGGCTCAACGAATTGAGTGGCTGGTTTGGGTAAAAGTTCCCATGCTTGTTTCAGAATATCAATGCGTTCCTCCGGCGTAGTAGCATCATTTGAGTTACATACAAAATCATTGATTTTTTTGTTTAATTCATAATTTACTTGTTCTAAATACATAATTTATCCTTCTTATGTGTATTCTTTAAAGAATATTTATTACCATGTTGGTCCGGTTGTGTACCTGTGCAGGGGTTCGTAGCTGTCGGGATCGGTGTAGATATAGGTATACATGACGTCCGAATGGATTTCCTGTGAGAGGTGGCTGTCGTACCAAACGAATCCGGTTTCCTCTTCGAGGTCGTCTGAAAATTAGAAACTACTTACGTGCGCTCCAAACGTACTCTCTGTTGTGAACGAGGGTTTCATACGAGCTACGGCTGCTTCAAACATCCTAAGCATTATAATTTAGATAATCTTTAATAAAATACTCAAAGTTATCCCAATGTTTGCTAAATTGTTTATTTTCTATAAACTTTTGAATAGTGGGAGCCTCTACATAAAAAACCTCATCGGTATTTTTATCATACAGGATATAATCATCCAACTCATTATTCAACAGGGAAAAATAATTATCAGGTAAGCCAATATTTTTTCTCAAAATTTCTGTTTGGCTACTTGAAAAATCCTCTAAGTCCATTGCTAAATCAACCAAATATCCAATTTCCCCATAAATTTCATCACTATATGTTGCCCAAAATTCAATGAAGTCATGATTTACCTCCCCAAAACCTAACCCTTTGAATAATTTACGATATTCCTCCTGACTTTCTGGGAATATTCTACCAAATTCATCATTAAGATACTCCTTAAAATCATTATCTAACATAACAAACCTCTCTATTGTAAATATAGGTAAAATAACATTAAAATCCCCCAAATTTCCTTCTTCGCCTTTTTTCTGCATTTGTTCTATCTGTAGGATCTTGATTTAACCATTCGCACTTTCTTCAGTTAAACTTTCGTAATATTCTTTATAGAATCATACATTTATTCTTCCAAATAACTACTATTTACATGGCAAATATTTATTTCTTTGTCTTTGAAAAAAGAATATCCTCTTGAGTCAGATATGTCAACCATTCCTTGCCATCGAAGGACGAGGAAATCTGTAATAAAATCTATTGATTCAAAAGCAGTTTCGTTGGCTTAAAAAAGCCCTCGGGGACTCTATAGTGAGAATAGTAAAGCCAAAGCAATCGATGTGAATTAGCAAGAGTTAGGAATTTATTCCTTACTTAAATAACTCTATAGAGTTAGACGCAGTAGCTGATTGCATTAAGCTTCATCACTATGAAGATGTCCCCAGAGGGCGATTTAAGACAACATCTTAACCATCATTTCATTGAATCAATAGATTTTATTTATTTGCTTCAACAGCACGGGAGGTTGGCGGGAAGGTTCGTTTCCAATTGTGCAGGGTCAATCGGTTTTATCTTTTACCTTGAAGCAGAGGAAAGAGACAGGAGCGCATTCATCATTGGGTAATTTCGCGAGGGAATAGGCGGGGGACGCAAGAAATGGTATAATATGGGAATAAAGTAACTATTTAGAGGTAATAAATGAATCAATTGTTTAGAAATTTTATTTCAAAAGAGCGAGTGAATAGTTTTCGGGAGTTAACGAAGACGCTCGTGAAAATGGCGGGGACCGATGAAGTGGTGCCTGAAGAGGATGAAAGTGTGCCTTGGGTTCCGTCAATCTTAGGATTAATTTTCATATTATGGCTTTCTTCTGGTGATTGGCTCAAAAGTGTGACGCAACCGCTGATTGATCAATTTCCGCTTCTTTCGCTATGGCCGTTAGCGTTTCTCTTTCTCTACCTTCCGATTTTAAATGGGCTAGATGAGTTATGGAAACAACCGCAGAGAAAACGGGACTTACAGGAGTTGATGGCGATTGCCAAACGTGCGGTGGCCGTTTTAAAAGAATATGACTATGATAATTTAGATGACGTGATTGACGCAGAAGTGGTCATCAACGAATACACCGAGCGATACGGATTATAGGAGGCCTGGGATGAGATTATGGCATGAGGACTTGATTGGGCATCTTCCGCGTCCGCAACTGTTGGGGCAGCACCGCGAATGTTGTGCGCTGAGAGGCAATGGCTGGGGCAAGAAGCATGCGACGGTGGACTATGTGTTTTACTTATAGCCCGTATGTGCTGTATCAGTACCATACGTTGATTATGGATGAAATGGAGCGCCGTGGCTACAATGTGACGCCCGAGTGGAAAGAGGCTTCGTATCGTGGAAAGATTTGTCCGCCGTATACCGAAGTGGATGAATGTGCGTGGACGAGTCCGTTATACAAAGAGCACGATGATGCGTATTATAAAGAATGTATTGAAAATTTAGCGCAAAAAGGAATTATCCTGGAAGGAGAAAATCATGTTTAGACTTCTATTGAAAGACGTTGCGACGAAAAAAATGTTAGTGAACTTCCGAGAGTTGACAAGCTACTTAATGAAAGAGGCGGGAATGGATGAGGAACTGCCGGAACTAGTTGACAAAACGGCAACCATCAAAATGATTGCGGGGATGTTTTTATTCATCATAGTGATGCGTACGGGGATTTTATCAAGACCACTTGAGTTTATGGTACACAAGATTGCCGGAGAAGGGAATGTGATTTTTCTACTCTTACCATTTGTTTCTTTGTACTTGTTTTTAGCATTCTTTTTACTTCTGTACCGAATCTGGTCTAAAAAAGTACTGACACGTAAACTTGGCGAACTGATTCCAATTACGGAACGTGCGATTGCTTCGCTTAAAGCAGCCGGACGCGACGACTTTAGAAGAGGATATCGAAGACGCAGAGTTTCTGATTGAGGATTATAAGAAGCGATTCGGGTTTTAGGAGGAGAAGAGGATGAAGTTTTCGTTTCATAATCGCATTACGAACCAACAATTAGAGCAGTTTCGTTATTTGACCGACATATTGACGCAAGAAGCACGTGTCACACAGGCTAAACCAAAGCGTGCAGAACAAAAACTGGCTACGATTGGATTTATTACGGGGTTTCTAGGCTATTTCTTTATCAAAGCCGAAATCTTCAAAGCCCCAACAATGGCCCTCGTCGCTCGTGTGGCTCAGAAGCCGGGATTTGTTTCCATCTCGCTCTTAGTCTTGTTTTTTGCCGTTCCACTCTTCTTCCTCTGGTGCCTACTCCTTTTTCTAAAGCAAAAATTTTATGAAAAAGAAATCAGTGGACTCATCGTGCTTGCCAAGAAGAGCATGGCGATTTTAAAAGAAACTAACCGCATAGATATGGACGATGATATCGAAGACGCAGAATTTCTGATTGAGGATTATAAGAAGAGATTTGGGTTTTAGGGAGGAATAGACTTGGGAAAAAGGATTAGTGAAGAAGAAATCACTCAATTACGGACACGAATTGCCAAAAAAATACAGAGGAGAAAGACCCCTGTAGCATTACCACCAGGAAGAAAACTCGCCAGAAGGATTCTTTCCGATGGAGAAATATTCATGGTGGCGCTGTTGATCGTCACACTGTTTCCTCTTGGAGTATTCTTGTGGTTCACCGAGGGCCCTTCTTTCTTAACAGGAACAAATAGAGTTTTGTTAACGATATGGAGAACGGCAATCGTCTTGTTTTTTGTCTTTCGTTGGATACGAAAAAGACTGTATAAAAATGAAGTGGAGGGCTTATTGAAAATGAAGAATTCAGATGTTGAGGCAGAGCTAATTTCTGAAGAAAGTTATCCACAAGAAAATCAACCGTACGAGCAGGAATTGCCACAGCAATGGAATGCCGAACAGATTGCTTTCGGAGTGGAGGCACCAATCAAAAAACAAAATACGCTACTGGAGCTATTATTCCCGACAAAAGTCTCTCAAGAGGAACTCTTAACACTCCGTCAACTGATTGTGGATGATTCATCTGGAAATCCTGAGGAGAAAGCATCGTTACCGAAAGGCTGCTCGGAGGAGTGGAATGAAGACTCTCGTTTTTTTGGAGTGATAATTTTCTGGATTTTATGTCTTTTCGCGGTGGTAATAATTTTCGTAGCGGTATTGATAGAACAATTGGAACATGTTTTGAACAACCTATGGCAGAATTTCTGGATAGGGTTCGTCAGTCTGTTTATTTGTTGGATGGGATGGACCGTTCCTTTCCTTATTCGAGGGCGACACATCAGACAATTGTTAAAAATAGCTTGTACAGATATTTCAGCCTATAAGGATGTTCCTTGGGACAATATTCCAGAGCCAATTAAAGCGCTCTACGATTACGTGTTATTTTTACGAATCAAATATGGAGTGTAGGGAGGAACAGATTTGAGAAAAAGGATTAGTGAAAAAGAAATTACTCGACTCAGGGAATTCACGGAACAGGTAGAGAAGGAGAGCGAACAGCCCGAAATGCTACCACCTAGCAAAAGAAAGGTAAGAAACTATCTTTTTATCACACAATGGGTAATGGTCGTTATTCTTTGTTTTGCGTATTTGCCGAGAGTTCTGCTCGGAGTGGGGATAAGTATCATAACCTTTAATGGAGATTTCATACGATATATGTTTTTTGCATTTCTGGTAGTTGGACCCTTGTTTATCGTTATATGGGGAATTCCGCTTACAGTATTCTTTGTCTGTCGTCGTATTAGAATAAGAAAGTATGAAGAAGAAATGAGAAGCTTATTTCGAATTATTAATCAGGAATTGCATGTTCGAAAACATTTTGAGGATGAGGAAATATCAGCAGAGGCAAAGACTTTAAGAAATCTCGTAAAGGGATTAAGAAGAGAATATGATATAGAAAAATTTATGCGATGAATTGGAACAAACTGTCGGATATAGGGGGATTTATGAAAAAAAAAAGGACTGAAGAAATTCGGCTGGCACGACTAAGAGAATTGCTAATTGAAGCGATTCGAGAACGTTCAGGGGAAGTTGTTGCGATTCCTAGCGCTGCAGTGATGCCAATTGCTGTAAAAAATATTTTTAAAATATTCGTGATGATATTAACGGTATTCTTTTTCCTGTTTTCTTTACTAAATGTTGATGTTTGGTTTCAGGAGTTGGTGACACACCCTTTTGAATACTTAAAGGGTCAAATGGAGTTTAATCCGTTCTTTAGAACTTATTTATTCTTTTTTATCGTTGGAGTTGGACTTTTTCTATGGGAACGTAAGGAATTTAAAGAAGACCAGGCACAAATTGTCCGTAGAGCGAAAGAAGAAGTCTTAGAGTGGCAAAACTTCACCGACGAAGAACTTCCAAACAGCGTGAAAGAATTAAAGCAGTATTTATCTGAAAATGATGATGCGTTCAACATCGAAGAGCCGCGTGAAACGGTGATAAAGTCATTATTACGATTAATTCCTAGAAACGTTTCACAAGAAGATATTAATGAACTACGCCAACAGCTTATAACCATTTTATCTGAACGACAGCAAGACACCTCAAAGTTGCCAAAAGGTGCGCCTTTCAATTTTGTTAGTTTCATACGAATTGTATTGCTGTACGTTTGTGGGGGCCCCACTTTGTACATCATATGGTCATTGATTGCATCATACTATTATGATGCAATGATCGCTCTCATTTTCTTTGGACTTCCTATAGGGATGTATTGGAAGTTCTATTTTGAAATTTCTTCTAGCGTTCATGAAAAACGAAAAATAGCTTTTGATAAACTGTTTGAGATTGCTCGTGCAGAGATTGCAACGTATAAGGATGTTGCTATAGAGGATGTTCCGGAACAAATCAAGCAGCTTCAAAGATTTATAGAAATATTAGAGTCGAAATATCATATGTCGGGAGATGCGAAATGAAATTATTTAGAAAAGCGATTAGACAAAAACGATTAACGCGGATGCGGGAATTGCTGAGTGCTGTGATAGAACAAAATGGAAGTGAAAATCAGTTGCCCGAGGATGGAAGAATTATCAGAAGTTGGGCTTTTGTTATATTGGGCTTTGTATTGTTTTATGTGTTTACAAATGCCGATATTTTTTTACCTGCTGCTGGTTTAATCTTCATGGGTTTATTTTATCCCAGTTTTTTGATATGGGGGATTTTGGTCGGGATTGGCACTTTACTCCTTGTTTTTGGGGGAATATATCTGTTTCATCGTCTCATAATTGATTCCTATTATCAAGAGTTTGGGACGTTATATGAATTAGCCACAGAAGAGCTTTCTGTATACAAACAAGATCCGCTGATTCCAATGAGTGAAGAAGCGGAAAGACTTCAGTATTATATGGAAGAGTTGAAACTAGAGACAAATACAAACAAGTCTAAATCGGGTAAATAAAATTTTTGGGGAAATAAAAGATGAAGAGAAGATTTGAAGAGAAAAGAATTGCTAGACTAAAACAATTAGTCAATGAGGTCGTGGCTTTATCTAGTATGGAAGAAGAGACAATTAAAGTGCGACCATATAGATATATTCCAAAGATTATATTTAATATTTTTATGTTGTTCGAAATATTTTATCTATTGTCATTAAATAAGAAGGTAGGAGGAATCTTTCATTTCTTGAAAGTTTGGAACGAAGGAAATCAATACGCGGTGAAGTATGCGCTGGAATATGTTCAATATGAACCGTACATTATCGTAGTTCTTCCAGTGATGATGCTCTTTTTATATTTCTTGCAACTGCACCTTCAAAAACAAGATGTGAGGGAAGTCGTTGCAAGAGCGGATGCAGAGCTCGCAAAATGGGAACACACTCCATCTGCAGAGATTCCGCATGCTGTAAAAGCATTAAAATATCATTTAGAGGAGTTACGATTGGACTACGATTTGTCATAGAAATCAGTAAAAGGAATGTTGTTAAAAATGAGAGATTTTAGAATGGAAGAACAGCGAGAGATCCCCAAATCTTACTACAAACTTTCTGAAGATCAGCTTGATCGATTAAGAGACCTATTGAAGAAGGTTTCTATAAAAAATAGACCGCCACAATCATTGCCGCGTTCATTGAGAAAAAGGAGAGAGAGCCTCTTTCTTTGGGAGTTGATATCGATTGGGTTACTTTGTACCCATGCTTTTCCGATAGTTGCATTCTTATTGGTAGTAACTTTATTTTTAGGATTGATGGATGTGGTAAAGCATATCCTATTCACTAATCTAATGGCTTGGCATGCCGTATTGATATTTTGGGGACTTCCTCTTTTAGTACTTCTTATTTGTAACAGACTGATTCGGGTTTCTAAGAAAAAAGAAACAGACCAATTAATGAATGCTGCAAATAGGCTTCTTATGGCATCTGAAAATATACCTCAAGAGGCTCTTTCGCAGGAAATGGTATCGTTAAAATATTTTATGAGTGTTATGAAATGGGGTACTGATTTTAATCAAAATGATATACAAAGAGAAGATTTCAGAATCAGTCGATTAAAACAACTGTTAGGAAAGATAAACCCAAATAGATTCGATATACCGGACTCGAAATGGGGAAATCTACAACTTGTTCAAACATGGATAGTGATAGCAGATATTCTTTGTTGTTCAGTTCTATGTTATCTTTTGATGTTTAGCGGTTATATCTCCGTAACGTTCAAAATAACATTTTCTTTGTTTTCTATACTGATGATAGGAATGATCATTGTTTATAAAGGACTGCTTCAGTTCCAGAAGAAGAAAGCAAAACAAGAGCTTGCGGAATTGTTACAACTTGCGGATGAGGAAGCAAAAAGAATCAAGAAAAAATCTTTAGCACTTTCAGCAGAGTTAATCCAAGAGTTGGATGATTGTGTGTATGAATTAACGGAATCATACGAAATGACGGTTTAAAAAGAATCTTTGGGGATAGAAGATACGACCTTTGAACGTCAGGAGGAATGACAATGAAAAAGAAACGGAAAGTGAAGGAACGCAATGTAAGACAACTGCGCCAGTTAATTGGAGAAGTGGCCGAGCAAAATGGAGAAGAAGGCACACTGCCAATGAGCTTGTTCCCATTACGCATCTTCATAACCATTCTTAGTGTCGCTGCAGTGGTGTGCGGAGTAGTGGTGTTTGGAAGCATAGGGTTGGCCGAATCGGATTTCTTTAAAACGCTCGAATTGGTATTTTCGACGGGGGATTCTGAGGCTTTCTCACAAGTAGGCAAGGTCTTCTTCGGCCTGGTGCTTCACTTTGTCATCCTGTTTGCCATCTTAGCGGTCATTCTCTACTGCTGCCACAGATCCGTTCGTTGGGAATGGAAACAGTTGGTGGTTCGTGGAAATGAAGAGGTGGCAACGTGGAAAGCCGCTCCAAGAGAAGCCAGTCGCGAAGCCGTTGAAGCGCTAGAGGCGTATTTACAGGAACATGCATCTCTGGGCAAACTTTCCTGGGTGAAGGAAACAGTACAAGCCGCCGCTACGAGTGTCGGGGCTGCGATGGAGAAAGTGAGCAAAGAACACGAAGTAGCAAAACGCCAAACCAGCGTCGAATCTTCAAGAGTTCGCGCCTTAAGAAGACTATTGAAGCTTGTCTTGAAGATAAACGGACGAGAAGAACAGCTTCCAAAAAGCTCTTATTGGCTACGCATCTACGTTCTGATTACGGTCGCAATTGCGGGTATCGTCATCGGACTAGTATCTGGATTCTTTACGTATTTGAAATTTTTCATCGCCTGCCTAGTGACATTGCAATGGAACCTCGCGTTTGGCTATCTTGCCTTCATTTGGCCATTTGTCGTTATCTGGTGCATACCGATTGCCGCCTTCGTTGCAGTCTTCAATTGGCACCGCAGAGAAACGTTTAAGGAATGGAAAGAACTGCTGGCACTGGCAGACCGCGAAGTCGAAGAGTGGAGTCAAACCACAGCCGTACCAGATGAAGTGGCAGAGTTACAAAAATTTTTGAAAAAAGCACATAAGTACTATTAGGAGGACATTATGAACTATAAAAAAACGATTTGGCAGTCTCAAACGACAAGACTGCGTGAACTCATTCGCATTGTAAACCGTAGAAGCAACCAACCGCGTGTATTACCAAAAGATAAGCGTCAGATTCGTCTCTTTTCTATGCTTTTCTTTGGAATTATCACGCTCTATACGATTATGACGACAGGCTTTTTGGCGACCATCTTTGGCTCGATATATATGCTCTTTTCAAGAAAATCCTCACCAGTCATGGACCGGATGGCACAGTACTGGTGGATGCCGATTTTGTGGGTGGCATTGATTGCGATTTTCATCCTCATTCTCTGGCTAACGCGTCGTTCCCTTGTAAAAGAAACGCTCTTCTTACTCGAACACGCAAAAGACGAAATCGCGCGCCAATATGAAGAAGGCAATGGCGTTGTTTCACAAGAAGTCATCAACTTAGAAAATTACGTAGAGGACTTACAACGGAATTATCGTTTTTAAGGAGTGAAGAATATGTTTATTTTTGTAGCACCCAGAAGAATACTATTAAAAGAAAAAGAGGTACAAGACTTTCGAGCAGTCGCAGAACGCTTAGTGGACGAAAGTGGGATTGAAGCAGAATTTCCCCTTGTGACGGGACGTTCTCCATTCTTGAAAGTACTCATCTGGATATTAGGACTTTTCTTGGCTTTGATGCTAGGAGGATTGGGGTATTTGTGGTTTGTTAGTGGAAGAAATGTTGACGATCCGCTTCTCATCCTTGGTATTATGTTTTTCGCATGTTTGGTGGGGCTCATCGTTTGGCTGGTGGGTGTCCTTTTTGCAGCCCTTTTATACCGTCGTGAACAAGATAAAAGGTGGGCGGAAATGGAAGAGCTGTTGGATATTGTTGACGAAGCAACGATTGTTTTACACGAGCAAAATCGGAAAGACTTAGCCGTAGACATCAAGCGTGCAGAAACATTAGTGAAGAAATACAGACGCTACGGCCTCTAAATGCATATCTATCATTAAGGAGAGAAAACTATGGATCTACAAAGAATTCAATATAGAAAAATGAAGCGCAAGAGTTTCGCGCATTGACCGAGCGCCTTGTCGGGGAGAGTTGCCTTGACATCGAGCTGCCGTATGAAAGTCCGGGAGTGCAGCACCTTATGAAGTATTTTAGCGTCCTCGTGGGCATCCTCGTGCTCTTGACGATTGGACTCGTCGCATTCGTGTTCTATCTGAACGGAGGAAAATCAGAGAACTTTATGATTACCCTCTCTAACGAAGAAATGCTCGTGTTCTTCCCGCTCGTACTCGTGTGGATGTTCGGGCTGTTCTTTGCAAAGGCGTTATATACAAGAAACCAGCTCTTCATCCAAAAAGACATCCGCGCACTCTTGCCGGTTGCCCAAGAAGCACTGGAGGCTCTTCATGGAAACGAGAACGACTACGTCAAACGCGCGAAGTTCCTCGTTAAAAAATACAAAACTTACGGGTTATAAAATAAAGGGATTTGAAAACAGTGGGAGTAAGAATGAAGAAGAAAGTCACACAAGAAACAGCCAACCGACTCCGAGAATTATTGGAAAAGGTGATTTCAGAAAGAGGAGATGCGGCACCTTTACCGAAAGAACATCAAATAGCGCGGTTACTATTGCCGCTATTCGCTCTTTGTTTCGCAGGTGTCTATTTACAAAATGCGCACGCTTTTTCGATTATAGGGGATGCATTTGCAACTATTTTTGAGGTTGGCGTTTGGGAAACGTTCGAATTCGTGGTAACCGTCACGAGCTTCCATTTCTTGACATGGAGTATTCCTTTTATCGTTCTAGGAGCTGTCTTTTTCTGGAGACGTCACTCCTTCAAGAAGGAATTCAATGCTTTAGTGGCACGTGCAAAGGAAGAGGTTACTCTTTGGAAAAAGAAACCACTCGAGACAAATCGCACCCTTGTAAAAGGTCTAGAAGGCTTTCTAAAATCATTGCAAACGGAATATCAATTTGAACAAAAAATAAGGTAACAATGTAAAGAGGTTAGGAACATGATCTATAAAACACTACTATTCGACCTGGATTCAACGCTCTGGGACTTCCATTCGGCGGAGAATTACGCGCTGACAAAGCTCTTGGAAAAGCAAGGCGTGGAGGATGTCGAGGCGTATATCGACGTCTACGTTCCGATGAATCGTGCCATGTGGCGTTCGTTGGAAAAGGACGAAATCACACGTGAGGAACTCGTCGAAACGCGCTTTGCTAAGTTGTTCGACCACTTCGGTTTTGAAAAAGACGGGAAGGAACTCGCCGCAGATTACGAGGCCATCCTGTCAACGCAAGGGCAAACGTACGAAGGGGCGGAGGAGTTGCTTCAAGCATTACAGGACGCTGAATACGACTTATACGCTGCCACAAACGGCATCACGACGATTCAAAAGGGACGCTTGTCGAACTCACCGATTGCAAAATACTTCAAGAAAGTCTTCATCTCCGAAGAAGTTGGAGCGCAAAAGCCAAGTGAAGCCTTCTTTGAACGTGTCGCTAGTGCGATTCCAGACTACGACAAGGACAAAGCCGTGATTATCGGGGACTCGCTGACAGCGGATATCCAAGGCGGCATCAACGCCGGTATCGACACGATTTGGATGAACTTAGCGGCAAAAGAAAACAGAACCGCCATCAAGCCGACCGTGGAAGTGCGAAGCTACGCGGAATTATTAGAATTTTTAGTGTAAACCGAACCGACTGCAGGGAGAGCAGTTCTTAATCATGTATCAAAGTTCTTTCTAGTAAAGGAACGACTGGTAAAGATGAAAGGTACTATCTCAGAAGAATGCTAACATGTTCTGTACCTTTGCGGATAAGCTAACGGATGATTATGATTAGATGCATCAGCAGTTTTTAAATACTGAGTGAGCTTACAGTAAAGCTTTGGAAACGACAGAAAAGTCTATGAATCAATGGTAGCCTATCTGGATAGAGCAATCGGAAAATGTCAAGAATTTTCGAAGAAGGTCGAAATTGACAGGATGAATTAGAAATTCGATGAGAAGATTTCCGATATGATTCCGATGATGACAGAGGGGTTCGAGAAGCGATGCTGGGGCATATTTTTCATTGACAGAGGTGAGATCGAGTGTTACAGCAAGAACCTTGGATGTGAGAAAAGCTCTAAGTAGAGTTCTTTTATCTCAGACTTAAAATGTTAAGTCAGAAAAGCATAAGAGGCACAGTATATTGAGAAAGTCTGAGATGCTGCAATTTTTTCAGAGTCAACAATTAACTCTGAATATTGATTCGAAATAACTAGGAATCAAAAACATCATAGAAATAATCAGTGAATATAAATATGATATTTCGATTAAAAATGAATAAAGTATTAACGAAATATGAAATTATTATTGTGAAAAGATGTTATAGAACTTGACAAGTTACTTGTCAAATTCTATAATGAAAAAAAGTAATTTTTCGATATCTGTTGAATTAAAAGAAAATAGTGTTTTTTCGTTTTTAGTGAAGTTTACACGAAATGAGGAAAACTTGTCTAAAGGCAAGAACACAAAACGGAGGAACTAAACCATAATTGTTTGGATATCAGCCAGTTTCAGTATCACCTGGAAATGTATGTTAGCCTTTTATTTATTTAGAAAACTGAAATAGCTGAACTAAACAAAGAAGAATTATTGGTAGATTTTGTTGAAAATTGCCAACTATACATAAAAGAATGAATGTTTCACAGAGTAGATTTGGTGGTATGGTCGGGTAAGGTAGATAGTCAACATCTTCAATAGAAAGAGGAAGTGTTCAGGTGCAGTGGTACATTTTTCTCAATAGCACTACTGATGTTTGTCAATGATTTAGATATTTTTAGTGAAATAACAGATAGTGACAAATTTTTGGTAATAGTAGAGAGTCTAAAAACTGACGCTTGATAATTAGGTCGTATGGCTTAAATATATATTCTAAATTAAATCAAAAGAAAAGGGTGGTACATTTTATGCTCAAACGAGATGGAGGAGAAGCAATTGTAGGTCTTGTGATTTGGATTGTGATTATATGTTTTGTTGTTTATGTAATTGTGCTTTTGGCAACAATTGCCGCAGGTGTAGCAGCTGCAGGTGGCACAATTTTTGGAGGGTGGTCTGCTATCAAAAATTATACTCTTTCATTTAAAGAAAATGTAATTGGATAGTGACAAAAAGACCAAAAGTTGCATAAATAACGTACATAACAAGGAGGACGAGACAATGGCTTCAGTAGAACAGCCAGCAAAGAAAAGCTATTTCTTCGGGAAGGGTTATTCTGATGTGCTAAACACCGTTATAGGTGCTTGGCAAAGGAATTTCGATTCTATAGGAAGGTATAGAGATAATATTGCAAATGCGAGATACAGCGGAAAAGTTAGCTTTATTTTCCAATTGGTTTTGAATTTTTTAGCGATGATTTCTATTATAGTTTTTGGATCTATTATCACCGCCGTTGTAAGCGTTATAAATATTGCGGTTGTGTTGATAATGATGTTTTTTATTTATATTGGGTTTTCTATTATTTGGTTCGTTGATAGAATGTATTTGATGCGAAAAAATATTTTTACAGCTTGTCATGAATGTAAAGAGAAATCATTAATTCCTACATATGTTTGTCCAAAGTGTAGAGCAAAGCATACTAATTTAACGCCTGGCGTTTATGGAATACTAAAGCGAACATGTGTTGGCGAAGACCCCTACTCTTATTGTGGAGAGCAGTTACCAACAACATTCTTTAATGGAAGAAGAAACCTCGAAGCGATTTGTCCTCATTGTTCAACTCCATTAGCTGATAGAGAGTCAGTTCCAATTTGTATTCCTATTGTTGGAGGCAGATCGGTTGGGAAAACTGCATTTATTACCGCGTTTTCAAAAGAATTTATTGATGAAGTAGCTCCTTCAAAAAAATGGGAAACAGAATTCTATAATGCTAACAAAGAAAATATATACAAAGAAATTGAGCAGGATTACCTGACAGGAAGCACTAGGATGACGGATAGGCCTCAAGATGTTAATAAGGCAAGTTCAGTTTCGTTCAGTTTTTTTGTTAAAGGGGCACCATTTAAACCAGAAAGACTTGTCCATGTTTATGATATAGCAGGAGAAGTGTTTACTGATAATAGTGAGAATGAAATACAAAAGCAATATGAGTATTGTCAAGGTATCGTTTTGATGATAGATCCGTTTGCAATCCCTTCTGTTAGACATAGATACGAGAGTCAATTAGCAGCGGAAGATATTGCGGGTATCGGGAAAGCGGATATAAATGGAATTGTTGATTCTTTCTTAAACAAACTAAGAGAGGTTACTGGTTTGAGTGATAAAAAAATGTCCACGGTACCGTTAGCTGTAGTTGTTAGTAAAATTGATTTAGCCGGATTGATGACCGAAATAGGTGATGCGGCAATTAAAACTAAGATGGCAGCGTTTCCTGATAAATTTAAAGACTATTTTGACACACAAGATTATTTGTGTAGGAAATTCCTCAAAGAAAATGGAATGGAAAGCTTTTTGAATAACGTTGATTTGAAATTTAAAGACAACAGATTTTTCTCGTGTACAGCCATTGGACATACAAGAGATCAGGGCCGATATAATCCACAAGGTATTCTTCCACCAATGCAGTGGCTATTTGGAAAAGCTGATTCAAAGATGGGCCAAACATGGGCCGATATTAAGTTTAATAAAAAAGTAGCGAAGATAGAAGATACACTTTAAGGAGAAGTTGCCATGCATGAAAACGAAAATAACGATAACGAGATGGTTGTGCTAGGGTCTGTAGGGTCTCTCGATAATCAACCCGAGGATACAGTAGCACCTACATCTGATGACACAGAAAACCATTCGAAAATTAATAAAACGGATGCAGAAGATGGTGTAAAAACAGATGTAAGTGGATTATTAGATGCAGAACAAGCAAAAGAATTTGTATCAAACAATGATACTCAAATTGTGATAAAGGGTTTGGAAAGTTTGACGGAAAAAGTCGAACATATGAATAAACTTTTTGAACAAAAAATCGCACATACAACACATGAGGAAAAAATAGTAGATCAGATGCATGAAGAATTGCAAAAATACAAACAAGATATGTATTCGCAACTAGTACGGCCTATTTTAATGGATATTATAGAAATTCGTGATAGTATTCTACGTATCAGTGCGAATTATGCTATAAAGCCAGAAAGTGAACAAAGTATTCCGCTTAAAATGTTCAAAGATTATGCGTATGACGTACAGGATGTTTTGGAAAAAAATAATATAACTATTTATGATGGAGTCGAGGGGGAACTCTTTAATCCCATAAAGCAGAAGGTAATTAAAAAAGTGAATACGCCAGTAGAAAATCTTCATGGTGTTATTGCAGAAAGCTTAAGTAGTGGATATGAATATTGCGGAAAACCAATTTCGCCAGAAAAAGTTGCAGTATATGTTTATCAAAAAACAGAAGAAACCGAGGAGGCATAAATAGATGGCTAAATATGTATTTGGAATTGATTTGGGGACTACATATTCTTGTATTTCTTATGTAGATGAGACAGGAAGAGCAACCGTTGTAAATAATGCTGAAGGAACAAACACTACTCCTTCTGTTGTAAATTTTGCTAGTCCAAATCAGGTTGTAGTGGGACAGGTAGCAAAAGAGAATGCGGTTATTGATCCTAATAATACTATTTCATTAGTAAAAACATTAATGGGGAAATCAGATTTTGCGATTAATTATAACGGTGAAGACAAATCCCCGGAAGAAGTATCAGCATATATTTTAAGAAAAGTAGCTGAGGATGCAGGTAAGCAGCTTGATACGGAAGTTAAAGATGTTGTTATTACATGCCCTGCATATTTTGGTACTGCTGAAAGGACGGCTACAAAGAATGCAGGTATTATTGCGGGTCTTAATGTGTTAGAAATTATTAGTGAACCTACAGCAGCAGCTTTATATTATGGGTGTGCAAAAGGACAAACTGCAAAGACGATTCTTGTTTTTGACTTAGGTGGTGGTACTTTTGATGTAACCATTATGAATATAAGTTCAGAAAAGATTGAGGTTGTATGTTCAGATGGTAACCACGAACTAGGTGGAAAGGATTGGGACGAGGCAGTAATGAGATATCTCGCAGAAGAATTTATCTCAGAAACTGAATTTGACGGTGAATTTGATGAATATGCTCAGCAAGATATGAGATTAAAGGCTGAGAAGGCGAAGCAACAACTTTCTTCAAGAGAAGAAGTGCCAGTAATGTTAGATGCAGCAGGGTTAAGAGCGAGAATTAGCCTTTCAAGAGAAAAATTTGATGAAATTACTTCTACATTACTTGGGGAAGCGATTGATAAAACTGACGCTGCAATAGCGTTAGCTAAAGAAAAAGGTTACAATATTGATGAAATTCTTTTGGTAGGTGGCTCTACAAGAATGCCTCAGGTAACAAAAGCGTTGGTTGATAAATATGGAATGGAACCTAAGATTCTTGAGCCTGATGAAGCCGTTGCAAAGGGTGCGGCTATTCATGCTGTTAATGTTTACGTAACTAATCAAAAGAGCCTTGAACCAGGAGTTTCAGGAGAAACCACAGTAACCGTAGGAGGAACAACAAAAGAAATTAATGCTGATGATTACAAAGAAAAGTTGGCTGTTCAACCAGAATCGATGAGTATAGGTGGAAAAACTCAGAAAGTTGTAGTTGCAACAACAAAGAGTTTTGCGATTGAAGTGATAGCAAACAATCAGCCGAAATGTTGTAACATGATTGTTAAAAACCAAGCAATGCCTGATGGGTCAATTTCAGTTTCAAAAATTTTTGGTACTAATGAGGCCAATCAGAACAACTGTGAATTAGTAGTATATGAAAGTGACTTTATGGAAGATTATTTCGATATTGACGAAGATTTCGTCTTAGGAAAAGCAACATTGGAATTGCCGGGAAATCTTCCAGCCGGAGCTCCAATTGAAATAACTTTTACGTTGAATACAGAAGGAATATTGGAAGTTAGCGGTGTAGATAAGACAACTAATCGTGAAGTGCATGCTACTATGCAGTCAAAGGGTATTATGGCTCAAGAAAAAGTAGACGAACTTAAAGAAAAATCGAAACATATGGTTGTAATGTAGAAAAAAATATCCCGCTATGTATCTAGTGATAGATGTATAGTGGGATAATTTTTTAGGAGAATAGAATGGGTATTAGAGTAGGTATCGATTTAGGAACAACATTTAGCGCGGTGGCGAGAATCAATGAAGTGAGTGGTAAGCCAGAAATTATCAAGAATACTTTTGATAGTCCAATAACTCCATCCGTTCTTTATTTTGAAGAAAATGGCAGAATTCTATTTGGTGAAGACGCAAAGAGTATGCAGGGAATGGGAAATACAAATGCCATTGCTTTTTTCAAAAGAAACATGGGGAATGATCAATTCTGTGTGGAGTTTTTTGGGAAAACATATAATGCAACGGATTTATCCGCAATATTTTTACGTTGTATTGTAAGGGAAGCTGAACAGTCGTGTGGAGAAATAATTGATTCGGCCGTAATTACTGTTCCCGCCTACTTTACTCATAAAGAAAGACAAGCAACTATCGAAGCAGGGGAAAAAGCAGGTTTGAAAGTGATTGCAATTATAAATGAACCAACCGCAGCCGCATTTTCATACGGATTGAACGAAAAGGACGTAGAACAAACAGTTCTTATATATGATTTAGGTGGCGGAACGTTTGATGTTACAATTGCTCGCATTAATAAAGAAAAAATTGATATCTTAGGCAGCGACGGTAATCATGAGCTTGGCGGAAAAGATTGGGATGATTGCGTTGCAAGATATTTAGCCAATCAATTCAACGAAGAATATGGTGTGGATTTAACTGAAGATGATGAAATGGTTGCGTCATTACTTGTAACCGCAGAATCTGTAAAAAAACAACTAACTTCAAAAGATGAGGTCACAATTCCAATAGTATATAAAGGTGTTCGTGGTAGCGTTTCAATATCAGAAGAATTATTTGAAGATATTTCAGATTTTCTAGTTGGAGCAACAAAAGATCTCACAAATAATTTAATGGACTCAATCGGATTATCATGGAGTGATATTACTGGAGTGATTCTAGTTGGTGGATCAACCAGAATGAGAATGATACATAACTATGTGAGAGATATGTCAGGCAAAGATCCATTAGGTGGTGTTAATGTTGACGAAGCAGTTTCTCTTGGAGCAGCAATTAGAGCAAATATTGAAGATTTCGAGGAAAGTGTTAGACCGATATTAATGGGGATGTTAGGTGGCAAGGGAAATATAAATATAATTGGGGCAAAGGAAGTTTCAGATGTAACAGCACATGCCTTAGGAATGATTGCTGTTAGCGAAGACGGCGAACGGTATGAAAATAGTGTAATTATTCCGAAAAACACATCTATTCCTGCCGCAATGACTCGATCATATCATTTTAGAACGAGAGCTAAAGACAACGAACTTGAGGTATACGTGCTTCAAGGGGCGTACGCAAGACCTTTAGACAACATAATCATTGATAAATATACAATAACCAAAATTGAAAAGACAGATAAGAATCCATCGGTCATTGAAGTTTCATATAAATATACATCAAATGGAGTTGTGGATGTCAGTGCAATACAAAAAGATACGGGAAAAACACTTCCTATACGTATTGAAAAGGCTCCAGATGATATGAGCTGGACAGATGGATCTCCTAAAACTCAAATAGAAGCAATGGTTCCACCAGAAGTTGAGGTGATTCTTGCTGTCGATCTTTCAGGAAGTATGTCCGGCAATCCAGTTGCTAAAGCACAAGATGCGATGAAAGGTTTTGTAAAGAAACTAAATCCAGAATTTACGAAAATAGGATTGTTGGCATTTGCTGATAGAACCAAAATGGTTGTCAAACCTACAAATGATTTTATGAAGGTTATAAGAGGAGTTGAAAGCATTGATGTTGGAGATGTTGGAATATGTAATAGAGCAGAACCATTTACAGATGCTTTTGATGAACTCAAAATATCAAGATTTGATAAGAATAAAGATAAAATTCGATACTTGGTAGTCTTAACTGACGGTGTATGGGATAATCCTCATTTGGCTGTTAGAAAAGCTAAAAGATGTCATAGCGAAGGGATTGAAGTAATGGCTCTAGGATTTGGAGGAGCAGATGAACGTTTCTTAAAGCAGATTGCATCAACAGATGAATTTGCTTCACTTACAAATTTATCTGAATTGACGGGTTCATTCTCTAAGATTGCACAGGCGATTGGAGATAGTACTCCGGGATCAGACTTAAAAATGATTTAAAAAGGAGACTTAATCATGACAGAGAATTGGTATATAGTACTTGGTTTGGAATTTGATCCAAATCCAGTCCAAGATGAGACTGTTATTGAACAGAAAATCGAAGAAAAAAGAAAATTTTGGTCAAGTAAAGCTAATGATTTTAATCATGGGGCAGAATACAGAAAATACTCTCAAATGCTTCCTAAAATAAAAAAAGATATGGTCGGACCAGAAAATATAAGAGCAGAACTAATAAAGGAAGCTTGTGATAAAATATATAGTCCTATAGATAAGACTCTGAAAATGATTAAGAAGACTGAGATTCCGCAAGATACTATTGAAAAAATGGCGACGAAGTTAAAAGTAGATGTTGAAACTGTTAAGCGAAGAACATCTGCTCTCGGATTCAAAATCGTTGCTTCACAGAGTAGTGATTTTCAGGCCACCTATAACAAACTCTACAAGGCTAAGCCTCAGAATACAGATAAATACAATGGAATGAATGCTCTTTTGAAGAGTTTTAATGTTACAAATCTATATGAATTTTTATATGCAGGTACAACAATAAAGAATCCACAGAAATTACCGTGTGATACTCTTAAACAAAGAGCAAAGGAAAGAAAAAATAAAGAATTCTATAAAAATGATAGTGTAAGTGGATCTGGATCAAAGCTTTGCGTGCTGTGCGATGAGTGTTTTAAAGACGAAGCAACAAAACAAATATATGATAAATATCTCGAATATAATGCCAGAAAAGCAGTTTTAGATGAGTTGAAATCTTTTTTTGAACTGAGTGGTGAACTAACTCAAGATACGTATTCGGATTATGCAGGAAGACTTACTGAAATTTTCAAAAATAGAAAAGATGCTGAAAATCTATTGTTGTCATTTTGTAAAGTTGAGAAGATTCCTGTTCCTATATCCGGTGTAGAAAAGAAAGAAAACAAACATATAAAAATATGTAGATGCGGTTGTACAAACGATGTATCAGATGGAAGAAAAGTTTGTAAAGTGTGCGGACTAGAGTTAGAAATCAAATGTCCAAAATGTGGAACCAATAATGATGCAACTATAAATGTATGTAGATGTGGTTTTAAATTCGAGAATATAGATAAGGCTGTATCACTTTGCGAATTAGCATCAGATGCATTAGATGCAATGGATTTTAGCATTGCGGAAATGCATTTAAAAGATGCAGATAAGTATTGGCCGAGGTCAGACAGGGTTTCGCAACTAAACGAGAGACTAATAAATCTAAAAAGCAGGGTAGGAACAGTAGTTGAAGATATGCGTAAAGCATGCAAAGAAAAAAGATATTATGAAGCAAGAAGACAGCTAGAAAGTGTCAAAAAATTTTCTCCAAGTTATAGTGAACCCGCACTAGAGGAAGAAATTAATAATGGAATATTAACGGCAGAAAAATTCAAATCGATTGCTCAAAGTGGAAAAAATGAAATAGAAATAGTAGATGCATGTACTAAAGCGTACGAAATTTGTAACGATTGCCCTGGTGTACGTGAAATTATTTCTAAATATCCACCAGCTGCCCCTACTGAATTAGTTATTGTGGCAGACTCATCAGCAAAAGTAAACGTATTGTCCTGGAAGAGAAGTGCAACTGATGGTTTGTTATATTATTCAGTTATAAGAAAAGAAGGAGCGATTCCTATTAGTGTCCAAGATGGTACTTTAATCGGCAGAGTAAGTATGTGTAGCATAAATGATCAGAATGTCTTACCTGGAATACAGTATTTTTATGCAGTATTTGCAGAAAGGGCAGGTGTATATTCGGATGCTTTAACATATAAAGATGCCGTATGTAATCTGTTTGAGATATCTGGAGTTAAAATTGCTGCGGGTGATGGCGTGCTACAACTAAGTTGGGATCAAATCGCAAATAATGCGACAGTTAATATTGAACGAAAAAATCATTTAGGGGAGACCACAAAGCTAAATTGCAATAGCAAATCTAACTTTGTAGATAAAGACTTAGATAATGATGTAGAGTATACATATAAAGTGTATTTATCATACTCGATTGGGACAAAGAAAACGGATACTAAGGGTATAAATATATCTGGTACACCTACAAGACTACCACTTCCAATTGAAAAACTAGTTATTAAGCCATCTCAAGGAAATGAATTCCAAGTAGATTGGGAAAACCCTGAAAATAGTGATGTGCAGTTTTTTTACTCTACAAAAAAACCAGATTTCATAAGCGGAGATTTACTCCCTGTAGCAACCTTGGAAAGCATGATGAATACGCTTATTGTAAGCAAAATATCAGATAATACAGGCACATTCAAATATGAAGGTGATGATTTGATATATGTAGTTGCAGTTGTAGTAAAGTTGGGTTCAGCTGTAATTGGAACTATATCAAGAGCTAGTAAAGGTGGAACCGTAAAAGTAAATAATGCAAGACTCGTAAACGGTAAAATCATGATTAATGTTGACTTGCCTAAAGATGTTACGGGTTTTGTGGTGTTGTATAGACATGATCAATTTCCTGAGGATATATCAGATACAAACACAACAAGAAAATATATTCCGTTAAAGCAGTATCAGTATGATGGTAGTTTGGTTATTGATTCAAATGAACCAGAGAATTATTATTTTTCTGTGTTTGCAGAATTTCGGCGAGATGGAGAGAGTGATTACTCAACAGGAACAGATTATTTATTTTCTAATGTATCCAAGGAAATTATCATATACTCAATTTCTGTGAATAAGAAACTATTTGGTGGAGGCACAATTAATCTTACATTTGAGAGTGAAAATAAAAAATTCAGACTACCTGATATTGATGTAATGTCTGCACAGGATAGAGCGCCGATGTTTAAAAAGTCAGGTAAAATCTTTCATCAAATAGAGGCACAAGAAACAAATGGAAGTGTAACAATTTCCATTCCGTTGAAAAAGGGATTGCCTCGAGAAACTTATATCAAACCGTTTTTACAAGATGAAAATCTAGCGGGAAGATATGTATTAAAAATAAAGTTAGGGTCAGATCACAAGATTAGTTAGGAGTGAAATCGAATGGCAATAAAGCAAACATTTATTTGTCCATTTTGTTTTGAAGAACATAAAACTTCAAATGTACAATTTAGATGTACAAATAGACGTTGTAAAGATGTAGAAGATATTGAATTAACAAGATATGAAAATGGTGATATCTCAATTCCTAAAATGGGGAAGTCTACATTTAGAGCAGCAAGTAAAGGAAAGTCAATACCTAAATCCGCAAAATGCCCAGAATGTAATAGCTCAACATATGCTGTAGTGTGCCCTTCTTGTCATAACAAATTACCTGAATCTACTCTTCTTGGTAAAGATATGATTATTTCTGTTGTAGGATCTCGTGAAACAGGAAAGAGCCATTTCGTAGGTGTAATAATAAATGAGCTAATTGAGCGAATATCCGTTAAGTACGGAGGAGCAATGGAAGGCTTTGATGATACCATGTCAAGATATAAAGCAGGAGCATATCAGAAATTATATATGGATATGCAAAAATTGGATTTGACAAAAAGTTCTGTTCAAGATGTCAACAATGGAGCATATAGACCATTAATTTTTACTCTCAAATTAAAACATAAGGCATTGTTCAAGGAAAAAATAGACAGCTTTACGCTGGTGTTTTTTGATACAGCAGGAGAAGATCTAAACGATGAAGATACTATGAGTACTGTAAATAAATATATATGTAAATCTGCGGGTATTATTTTCTTGCTAGATCCAATGCAAATTCCAGCAGTAAGAAATCAGTTGGATGAAAACACTGTGTCTAGAGCATCTTCGGTTGGGTGGAAACAGGCTACAAGATCTGACGATATCATGTCAAGAGTTTCTAAATTAATTAGAAATGATAAGAAGATGAAAAAGCGAAGCAAAAAATTAATATTCCAGTTGCAGCAGTTTTCTCAAAATTTGATGTCATTGCACCACTCATCCCTGAAGGCAGCACTGTATTAGAAACAAGTCCTCATTGTAACGAAAAGGTATTTGATATGTCAGATTGGCATAATGTTGATAGTGAAATTCGTAGTTTACTAGTTGAATGGGGAGCTGAATCGTTTATATCACAGGTTGATTTGAACTATACCAACTATTCGTATTTCGCTGTATCGGCACTTGGAATGGACAACAATCCAAAAGAAGATAGAAGGATAGACAGACCTCGCCCACATCGAATAGAAGATCCTTTACTTTGGATTTTAAAAGAAAACGGAGTCATTAAGCCAAGCAAAAAATAATGGGAGGTAATGTTATGGCAAAACATCAGATTATATATACATCTTGTATGCGCGGGATAGATGGTGTTAATGATGGACAACAAATCTTTTCTTATGATGAATCATTTGCTGATGGAAAAGCAGATGAAGTGAAAAGTCTATTTACATATCAAGTACCTACGTTACCAGTGGGTACGTTAATGACGGAGGAAATTGCATTAACAATGCCAGCAGCATTTAGCTATAGGTTACTCAAAAGTGGAAGGGCCTCAGTAACATTAAATACTTATCTCGGCAGAGATTACATGGGAAGTGCGGGTCGTTTTGGTAATCATTTAAGCCATTCTGTTGTATGTGACTTTAGTGATTTTGATATATATCCTTGCGAATTATATGCTAGCACAACATTACGAAGTAGCATGACGTATGAGGAAGTAAATAATCCTGAGCCACCAGCGTATTTACCAAAACCAGAGCTAATCAAAGGCTATGTTATAAATCCTGATTCGATTGTAGAGTTTTTAGGGATTTCAGACAATCTTGAAAGGTATAAGCAGATGGTTACTGCTATGTTGCGATTTCAGACAGAGAAAAAAAGAATCATTATATGTGATGAACCTGAAAATATAGTAAAGTGGATTGCAGCATTGCACTATACGTTGCCTTTGGATATTGCTAAAAATGTAAATTTTACAAGCTATGAATTTGACCCAGAACTGTCACCGTCGCAGATATGTGGTGTTGTTTCAGAAGGGACAAGATACAATTGTATAAATTATATTTCTTCAAACAGGCATTATGTATTTGATTTTATTAATAATCAATTTACTCCGGTTGAAACAAATAATATTTTGATGGATTTTTGGATACGGTGTTTAGTTTTTCATATGATAGTTTAACTGATTTTCACTCGTTCATACTAAACAATACAATTTACAGAGAATGTAATGATAAATTCTATGCAGCTTTTTATCTTTATAATTTACTTTCAGAAGGGATTTCTGATATTACTAAAGAGGAGTTTGATGAAATTGAGCAATTTGCAGAACAGTTTCTAACTGATGATAAAAAGGAAGTAGTATTTAAAATCTTAGAGGAACGGTATAATATTAATCAACTAGAAAATGATTATGCTTTGCTTGTGTTGGAATATATGCTCAAATCTCTTAATATTCTTGAGTGCACACAACAGAATATGGTTAAGCAGATGATAGTGGACAGATTAATTATGTCTTTGTCTGTAGGGAATATTTCAGAAGAAGACTATATGCCTTTGTACAATAACATTGATAATATGGCTCGGTTAATCAATTTAAGTATTCCGTCGGAATTGATGGTCGAAAAAAATAGAGATTCTTTGCTAAAAGTATTATCTGAAAGGCCACATATGTGGAAGGTATACTTTATTGTAAGAATAATTAGTGAGTATGTTAAAGATATGAGTCTTTCTACAGAAGAATTATATCCAGATAGACCAATAGGGGCAATTTACTATGGTTTAGTAGAGAGTGTATATAGAACAGGTAGAAACAATGGCTATACAGTAATTGAGAAAATATTGGAAAACTTTGAGAGTGATGTTGAATACTATGTGGATATGACTCTTAATATCGAAGGCTTTATAAAGGACTTGGATTTAGAAGAGGAAGATACAGAACATCTTTGGGAATATTTTTATGGTCAAGTGTTAAATAAAGACGATGTCTCATTTGAGGCTATTAACAAAAAGCTTGCAGAATATGATCGATTTGAAGAAATGTATCATTTGTTTGAAAGAAATCTTAAGAAGAAAGCAAGTTTACCAGACACAAGAGAATATTTTGAGTCTTATTGGAATGCGTGGTTCGCTAGAAATAAAAAATATGGACAAGCTTATGCGGCTATTGCATTAAAGGCATATGAGGAAATTTATGAAAGAAAAATTTTCACTATTCCGGATACAGAACAATGCGATTATGCGAGCGAAATTTTAAATATGGCCATGAAAATGGGAATAACTGACGATTATGTGAGCTTGCTTTGTGAATCAGTTCTTGATTATATTCCGATAGGAAAACTAACTTCAGAAAACAAAGAAATTATTAGTGAATTATATAAATATAATTGTGAAGTATTAAATAAGGCAATTGAAGGGAAATTGCTTTTGTTTTTAATTGCGTTGCAATTGAATAGGGTCACGCAAAAAGATGACATTATTACAACTGTTCAAAAAATAAAATCGGTTTCAGTTGAAAGTGGTGCTTGCTTTGTAAGAATTGCCGACGGAAAAATAAAAGATTATTTCGAATGGGCATTTGATTCATTGGGAAATTTTAACTTATCCAAGGAAAATTATGAAGCACTTTATAGCTTATTTGATTTTACAAACTCTGTACATTCCATATTTATGGATTATTGGTGTAGAGTAACATATAAGAATAGCAAGGGAGACAAAGACTATTCAAGTTTTGCGGAGTTTTTGAGTTTCATGTTTGACAAGGGGAATCAGAATGATCAAGATATGGTCGGGAAATATTTATGTAAACTAAGTAAATCAAAACTAGAAGATTTAAACGTTGAAATGCTTACAATCCACTTTTAAGAGAGATTGTAAAGCAAACTCATGCTTGGTCAAATATAAGAGAGATTGCTGATAGCACTAATCCTTTGTTAAATAATCTTTTCAAACTTGGGAAATTTATTCAAGAGAAAATAGAGAGGTATTGATGTATGGCTGATTTTCCAGAATCTGCAGTGATGAAAAAAAATGTAGCTGATGTGATGACTAGGGGAATGGAACTAGTTGATTTATTTGTAAAATAAAAATTATCTAATTGATATAGATCAATGTTCACCAATTCCATTAGATGACGAAGAACAAACCTTTTCAGCTATGTCCTTATTTAAAATCGATAAGATTGTATATGATTTGAATGAAAATATAAATGATAAATTAGTAAGTGTATATAGTGCTTTATCAAATTATGGTAGCTCTGCGATTCTGGTAATTTCTAGCGATGAAACAGGAGTTAGTTTTTATTTAGGTACAAGAGATACAAATAGACCAGATGTAGCAAAAGCCATTTTGAAAAAGAGTCTTAGAGGTAATTTTCCAGGTATAAATATCTATGAGAAAAATGCATCCCAGATTGAAGCCTTTTTGCTAGATAAAATCCCAGAGGTATATTCTCACAAGACTGTGACAGCGGTTTCGATCGTTCCTGGTATGAGAGATGAAGAAGATAAGGATCATTTTGTTCAAGGAATTGAAAAATTCATTGATTCGATGGCGGGAGAAAATTATACAGCAGTATTTGTATCATCGCCTTTAAGTAAGCAGGATCTAGAAGATAAAAAGCGAGGATACGAGGAATTATATTCTGCTTTATCACAATGTTCACAGATTGTAATAACATATGGTGAGAATGAAAGCGATTCAGTTGCAGAAGGGATTAGTAGCGGATTTTCAAAATCAATTAATGACGGAATAAGTAACACTACTGGGAAAAATAGCGGTACTAATAGAAGTAAAGGGCGTTCTAAGAACCACGGCTTCAGTTTCGGCTTGTTTGGAACTGGATTTAATATGGGCAGTGGAACCAATACGTCTAGGGGTAGCTATGAAGGAACAAATGAAAGTCATACTGAAAATTATTCTGAAACGGAAACGACTAGTGATACGAAAACCAGTACTCAAACAAAAACACAAGGTACAACTGCAAGTATTCAATTAACAAGGCATAATAAAACTGTTGAAGAGTTGCTTGAAAAAATAGATAAGCAACTTGAACGTATAAAAAATTGTGAATCATATGGTTTGTGGGATAGTGCTTGCTATTTTATTGCCGATAAAGAAGAGGTGGCTATAGTTGCTGCTAATACATTCAAAGCCTTAGTTGCGGGTGAAAAAACAAGTGTAGAAAATTCCTTTATTAATATTTGGGATGGTAAATATGAACATTATAAAAAATCGCTTCAAATAATGGACTATCTTCGTTATGGTATGCATCCAAAATTTACATACAAAGCAAGTTCTTCAGAAACTGAATATGATAGTCAAGAAGTAACGGCAGCATCGCTTATAAGTGAGTAGAACTTCCACTTTTAATGGGATTACCGCACAAATCTGTCAGTGGAGTTACATCAATTGAGGCAGCGGAATTTGGAAGGAATGTATTTCACAAAGGTGAAGATAAATCGGACAGGACAGTTAATCTGGGTGCTATATATCATATGGGAGAGGTATTTAAAAATAATAGAGTTAAGCTTAATCTTGAAACTCTAACATCTCATTGTTTTATTACAGGTTCCACTGGATCTGGGAAATCAAATACAACTTCAAAACTAATTGATGAACTGATAAAGCCAGAAAATAATGTCAAATTCTTGATTATTGAACCAGCGAAAGGTGAATATAAAATAGATTTTGGTGGTATGCCAGGAATTAATATTTTTACCTCGAATCCCAAGTACTATTCAATGTTTTGCATTAACCCATTTGAATTTGATGAAGAAATACATGTATTGGAACATCTAGATAGATTAATAGAAATATTTAGTGCATGTTGGCCTTTGTATGCAGCTATGCCAGCGATTTTAAAATCATCTTTTGAACGAGCGTATATTATGCACGGATGGGATTTGAACCATTCAACACACCAAGATATGGGGAATGGGGAAATTTCCTAGTTTTAAAGATATCGTAAATATTTTGCCTGTAATATTAAATGAATCAGAGTTTTCTGCTGAAACAAAAGGAAATTATGTTGGATCACTTGTAACAAGAGTAGAATCACTGACGAATGGGTTGGTAGGCCAAATGTTTAATGGTGTACCTATTTCTGATGAGGTTTTATTTAATGAAAATACAATAGTTGATTTGAGTCGTGTGGGTTCTACGGAAACAAAAGCACTAATTATGGGACTACTTGTATTGAAGTTAAGCGAATTTAGACAAGCGACATCCAATGGAACTAATCTTCCATTGCATCATGTGACAATTATGGAAGAGGCACACAATTTGTTAAAAAGAACATCAACTGATCAAGGACAAGAATCAGCTAATCTACAGGGAAAGTCTGTGGAGATGATTAGTAATTCAATAGCTGAAATGCGAACTTATGGAGAAGGGTTTATCATAGTTGATCAGTCGCCAACTGCTGTCGATATATCTGCAATAAAAATACAAATACAAAGATTGTTATGAGATTGCCCGAAGCATTAGATTGTGAAGCGATTGGTCATTCTATAGGACTGAATGATGAACAAATTCTTGAGTTAAGTAAGCTTGATAAAGGTGTTGCTGCAATTTTTCAAAATGATTGGTTAGAAACAGTACTAACAAAGATTGACAGATGCAGTGGAGCATATAAAATTTCGGCAGTAGTAAAAAATGATAAGAATGCAGAGAAGGATGTTATTTTTAGCCTAATTGAAGAACTTATAAATCAATCTCAAGATAAAAAATATAATCTTGGTTGGCTTAAGGATTCGCTTCGTTCAAGCAAAGTAACAAAATCTTTTCAAGCAACACTTGAAAAAATAGTCACTGATTTCTATGAAGAATGGAGAAAGGGAAGTAAAAGAAATTTACTTGCTGAAGTAATCTTCAAAATTCTGAATTGTAGTGATCTGATCAAGATGAACGAACCTGAATTGCCTGCAGGAATAAAGAAAAGTTCTATGCTTACTCCTGAAATCAGAAAGCAAGGAAACATATGGTGCGACAATATATATAAAGGACTAGACGTTTATGCAAACTTTTTAGATAAGTTTATCAAGGATCAAGTGTTTATGAATATCATTTTGTATTTGATAGAGGTCGATAAGAAATCGGATCAATACAAAGTTGCATTATACTGTGCAAAGCATAAAAAGTAAGGTGACTAAAATGAGCAAATATGGCATTGGATATTTGCAGTTGAATAGTAATGAAAAAATAATATATGGCAAATTGGAAAAAGCAATAAGAAATTATGAAACCACAGTAGATGTAACCCTAGGAAGTGACGTTACTAATATATTAGCAACTGTTTTAGGAGACAATCCAGATATAGTACATGTTACGAATCCTAAAATTGTTATGGTTGGTGGACTCCTATTTCAAAAAGCTTCTTTGTTAGGAACTATAAATAGACGTCAAGGGACTGCAATGGAGCTTGAATTAAAGAAAAAAGCAGAGGAGATAGTCTGGGAAGTAGATAAAAACGCTCGAAATGATAGAGATATTTTGATGGGGATATCAGACTATTTTCAAAGAAACATTAGATATGACTATAACGATGCAAATACATTGAAGGGAAATAATCCAAATGCTCATAGTGCATACGGTGCCATTGTTCAAAACTTGGCAGTATGTGAGGGGATTGCCAAGGCATACTCCTTGATTTTGTCCTATTTTAACATAAGAAGTATGGTGGTTACTGGTAAAGCCGGAGGAACTTTTTCGTTAACCCCGAATCATGCATGGAATATTGTAGAATATGAAAACGAATATTATCATTGTGATATTACGTGGGATTTGTGTGGATATGTTGATAGACAGATATATTCGTATCAGTATTTTGGGTTAGATGATTCGGAGATGTCTCTAGATCACAAAATGGGATTTAAAGACAGTTCCTAATTGTTCAGGAAGCAAATTATCATATTATAAATATAACAAATTATTTGCTTATTCGAATGATCAAATCACAGATATAATACGAAGGCAATATAATATTGGAAATAGTGTAATACGCTTAAAAATGGATGATAAGCTTTTTCTTTTCCGGAGAATACAAATGCCTTTATGGAAGAAAAAATTAGAAATGCTTTGGGAACACATGGGTTTCAATATTATTGGGATGATAAATCAAGGTGTTTGACAGTACTAAATATAACATAAAATTGAAGTGAATAAGTTGAAAAAATTCCAGGTAAATCGAATCCAGAAGAAGCAAAGTGGGTTGATATAAAAATAGATTTTAGATTTGATGGTATTACGTTTGAAAATGGAAACCCAGACTTTTCAATATTAGCAAGAGGTGAAGCTCATATAGATGATTTCACTGATAACCGTTATTCTAATTTTAAACAGGCTGATGAATATGAAGCCCTAAAGAGAGGATGTCAGCCTGAAGAGGTTAAAGAATGGAGAAAAGATTACGGCTATACTTGGCATGAGAGAAAAGATTGTAAAACAATGGATAAGGTCTATCAATAGGTCATAATAATATTTTTCACGCCGGGGAATATATGAAAAGAAAAATTAATAAGGATAATATCAATGAAGAATTGATTGTGAAGTTGATAAAAAGTCAGAACTGTTTATTTTGATAGAAAAGGACAATATGGATGGTTGTGTGACTGTGTCTGGGATGAAGAACATGGCATATGTATTTTGCTATCTGGAAACACATTAACAATAGAGGACTATGATTACCTATTGTAATTTTAGAGAAAGAGCATAAAAGCTATATTGTAATTATGAGGAATTCCATAATGGATGGATTTTCAGATATCGATAGTGGAAGTAAAGTTGGGTCAGAAATAAGCGAAGTAGAATCAACAGATAGTGATTTTGGCGATGGTGATGGTGTCAATGAATTTGATGAAATGTACGAGCAAATGAACAGTGCTGGTGAGACTATGGATTATTCTGAAGATATTCCAGAAAATTACACTGAAAATACAGATGTAGCAGTAGATGAACCGTTAAATGATTTTTGATGATTTTGTAAAAAGATAAATGAAGGAGTAGATTCTTTAGAATATTCGGCAAGCAATTCTATATTCCAAAAATCAGATGAAAAAAACGTCTAGAGCTTACTACGGAAGAAAAAGTGAATAATATTATCAGTTCTATGACTGAAGAAAGAGAAATAAAATTTATACCACAATCTGATGGTCATTGGGATGGTGAAAAAGGACATTCAAAGTGGATACCAGATGATGATAAGGTGCCAGGTAAATCGAATCCAGAAGAAGCAAAGTGGGTTGATATAAAAATAGATTTTGGATTTGATGGTATTATGTTTGAAAATGGAAACCCAGACTTTTCAATATTAGCAAGAGGTGAAGCTCATATAGATGATTTCTCTGATAACCGTTATTCTAATTTTAAGCAGGCTGATGAATATGAAGCCCTGAAGAGAGGGTGTCAGCCGGAAGAAGTTAAAGAATGGAGAAAAAATCATGGCTATACTTGGCATGAAAGAAAGGATTGTGAAACAATGGATAAGGTTCCATCGGTAGTTCATAATAATATTTTTCACGCTGGGGGAATATCTGAAAAGAAAAAAGAAATTAGTATGGAGGGATGGCTTTGATAAATACTATAAATGATTCGGTTTTTGGGGAAATGATATATATTCATTCTTGGGAACGATGTGAAACGCAAGACTTTTTTGGGAAAATATTAGATGTAAGAATCGTTGCAGAAGCATATGAAGGTCAATATATTACTGACGAACAACGAAAAGCATACCAAAGGTATGTAAGAAATAGAGAAAACTTTTTAGAAAAAGTAGCACTCTACACTTTTAAAATATTATTTAGATAATTATGAAAACATTTTCTTCAAATGTAAATATACCAGAAAAATTAATAGGGATAATATCAATGAAGAATTGATTGTGAAGTTGATAAAAGTCAGAACTGTTTATTTTGATAGAAAAGGACAATATGGATGGTTGTGTGACTGTGTCTGGGATGAAGAACATGGCATATGTATTTTGCTATCTGGAAACACATTAACAATAGAGGACTATGATTACCTATTGTAATTTTAGAGAAAGAGCATAAAGCTATATTGTAATTAAGGAGGAATTCCATAATGGATGGATTTTCAGATATCGATAGTGGAAGTAAAGTTGGGTCAGAAATAAGCGAAGTAGAATCAACAGATAGTGATTTTGGCGATGGTGATGGTGTCAATGATTTTGATGAAACGTACGAGCACATGAACAGTGGTGACGAGACCATGGATTATTCTGAAGATATTCCAGAAGACCAAGATGTTTCAGAAAATTACACTGAAAATACAGATGTTGCGGTAGATGAACAGTTAGATGATTTTGATGACATGCCTGAATTGGAAGCAAACCAAGAAGCCACAGATATCAGTAGAAATAATCAGAAGACACCATCTGATTTTACAACTGATGAAAATGTAGATAAAGTGTTATCAGATTTTGATGAGTATGCAGAATCTATAGAAGATGCAACGATGGAGAAAATAGAAGAAAAAAGTGAAGATACTGAGGCTATGGAAACAGCGAACGATTCTAATGAAGAGCTAGATGAAACAACAGAAAATACAAATGAGGCAGTTGATAATGAAACTGAAACCTACGAAGAATCCTCAGAGGAAGTACAAACAGAAGATAATAATGATGGAACTACCGAATTAAAAGGTGAAACTGAAAATACAGAAGAAAATCAAGCAGATTCTTCAACTAGCGATTCTGTAGAAAAAAATGCAACAAATTGGAGAAATGAGCAATCAGAATTAACTCCGCATCAACGCATATCAGAGTATATGAATGAGCCTAATTATGGGCCAAATGATTTTGATACATATTCACAAGATCCTGCTTGGCAGGAATTGCATAGTGCTGCGTCTCCAAATTATGATATAAGTGCTGTGACAAAAACAAATGAAATAAATGATGATGTTTATCCGATTTCCGGAGAACGATTTGAAAACGTGTCATACCAGCAAGGACAAAATGATATAGGAGCACAAGGAACATGTGGGCCAACATCAATAGCGAATTCGTTGAATAGAGTAACAGAATCATCAGCATATTCAGAAAATGATGTTTTGCATAATGCTATGGAAAATAATCTTTGTGATAAAAGTGATAATCCATATGTATGTGGAGGCACGACCACAGGAGATGTAGTAAAAATCATTGATAATGTAAAGAATCCTGAAACTAATATACACATTGAAGTATATGAATATGATAATGCATTAAGTGTTAATGATTTAGCTTTACGATTAGATAATCCTCATACTGTGGCCATGGTTGGAGTTGATTCTGCAACCTTATGGGATCAAAGAGGAGATGTAGCGTGTTCGGGATTATTCCAACATACACGGAAGCACCTTCAGATCATTGGATAACAGTTGATAGTCCTATCAGAAGTGAGTCTGGTGAAGTCAAAGGATTTAACGTTATTGATTCAGGTGGAGGTGTGTCAGAGGTATCACGCGATAGATTTGAATCAATGTATATGGGAGATGCTGGACATACTGTATTAGATCCAACTGTAATTATCATTTCTAATGAGGGAGGAGCAACTAATAATTATGAGACATCTAACGTCGTCGCAAGATTTTCGAATTATAAAGGAAGTGCAATGGAATCAGATGGTGGTGATTCACAAATAGAACTATTCTCATATGAAGAATTTAAAAGTCTATCAGCGGATGAGCAAGTAGAAAAATTTTCAAAGATGTCTAGCGAAGATATTTATGATATGGTTAAAAACAGTCCTGAGTCATGGCCTGTAGATGGATATGATAAAGTGACACCAGAGAATGCAAAAGATTTTATTGTTTTAAATGTTAATGATAGCGGTGAAACATCTTTTAATTTAGATTGGCCAAACTATGGTGGATATGATCCTAAACAATTACATCCATTTCAAGCCTAGATGGGAAGGTAGAAGTTAGTAGAGATGGTGGCGACGGCGGATATACAATGGGGATAGGCAAAAATAATGATGGCACTTATGATGATAATTCAAAACGTGCAATTCCTAAATCATCTGCAGAAGTAAATACTGGTATATTTGATGTAGATAAATATATGCAATCTGTAGATATTGTGTCTAGTGATTTAGCAGATGATGAAAAAGTTTCTCAACTCATAGATATGGGATTTGAAGAGGACTCTGCAGACAACATGTTAAGAGATTACGAAAATTGGAAATCTAGACCAGAGATAGTGGGAGATGGAAACATTGCTCAAGGCGCCAAAATGGCAAATCCAGATGTACAACTTGATATGAAGTATGGTGTACATGGAAAAGCTGCCGAATGGGCTATAGGAGATGTTCGCATGGAAGGTGGAGCTGGACAAATGAATACAGTATATAGTTGGGGAACCTGTAGAGATGCTGGGATTATAACCAATTGTGGGAAAGCAAAAATAAATTAGCCAGGAGGTCAAAATGATAGTTAAAGATATTAGTAATATTATAAATAATACTCTAGAAAAATGGAGAAAATTTAGATGAAACTTTTGTATTTGGGAAATTCATTGACTGCCCCAATAAAAAGGAATGTTTCAAATAGAAAAATGCTTGGTTTATTTATGATATAGATGAAAAATGTTAAGTCTATTTCTGGTCCATTTGATGATAAAGATATTTTGTATGCTTGCACAAAGCTCCTTCACAAATCAAAATATTTTGAGGAATATAGATTTAGCAGTGATGCAAAAAAAGTTTATATTCATTCACATTATAGGAGTCTTCAAGAAGCACAACAGGCTATGAAATAGGAGGAAACAATGATAAGTGCAAAAACAGGTTAATGCTAATATTCAAAAACAATTTTAAATGGTGAAAAATATCTCACAGTACATCGTATCCAGTAATTGCAAAAGAAAAAGGGAAATACTATCTAGCGGTTTTGTGTTTTTTTACTAAAGAAGATATTGAAAAAGCTAAAAGTAAATCGACCTACAATCTGGGCACTAGCTGATATAAATACTGGTGAAATTATAGAAGAAAGACAAACTAAGGATATAGATTTTTTTCAGATGCATCTTATGATATAAAAATATGATGTAAAAACTGATGCTCAATATGATACTTCAAAAGAAATACTATGATGAGGCATTTTGCTATTTTAGATTCTTGTAGAAGTAAGATTCTAAATGATGGCAAATTTTATAAAGAAGAGTATCAATATTATCTTAATAAAATTGTTGCCAATATACCAAAAAGAATATCAAAGATTTTATTACGATTTGAGTGTTTAACATGGTAAGTCCATTTGTCAAATTATATGTGTACAGAAAATTACAAAGTAAGAAAAGCTTTTTCTGAAATAGAAGATATTTTACTGGCAGAAATAGAAAAAAATATTCAATATGTGAAAAAGTAATTAAATACAATTGGTTCTGGTCCGCTGGAGCAAATGAACCAAATGCTTCACTTCACCATACCTGGATTAATATTGATTAATGCGGAATGGGCATACAGAATAGTAACAGACAATGATAATTGTAATATGCATAACGCCTTTGATATGACAATATGCCATGAATTGACGCATCAAGAAAAATGATTTCTTCTACGTTGGAATGAAAAAGAACGATGTTAAATTTGTGAACTGGACAAATGAAGTACATGCTGATTTTGGTGCAACCCAAAAAGCATTTAATGGGAAAAGAAGTTATGTAAAAGATGCAATTGAGTATAAATTAAAATGTAAAATGAAAAAGGATAGGGATACATGGAGTCATCCATCATGGCATAGGAGAATGAATTATCTTCAAAAATATAATTTTGATGAGAAATTAATAAGTAACATAGCAGGAGACGTTGGCTGTGAAAATGATTTGTTAATAGAAGCAATAGGGAAGCATTTTTGATAAGATTGTGCTGGAGGAAAAATGATATGAAATTTGGCATAAGAACTCCAAGTTTAAAGAGGTCTTTAAAAGCAAGAACGACCGGAAAGGCAAAGAGAAGTGTAAAGAAAGATCTAATACCCGGATATGGCAAAAAAGGAATGGGGTGGATTAAGAACCCTAAAAAAAGCCGCATATAATAAGGTGTATAATAAAACAAGTTTTAGTATTTTTGATTTATTCAAGTAAGAGAATCAATATGAACTTAATTTTAACTATTGTTATATAATTCTCATACAAATAGTTTTCAACTTCTACTTTGGGAAAAATGCTGCTAATAATCTTCGAAATTTAACATCAAAAAATGATTACGTATTGCTTTATGGGTCAAGGGAGAAAAAGTGGTAAAAATATATGACGGATTTTCTGTAATGAATTATATTTCGTTTTCTATGCCGATAGTTCACCTACTAAAAAGGGGCATTTTTCTATAATAATGAAATTCATTTTTTTAAAGAGAATAAAAGACATTTTCATCTGATTTACTAGGGTTACGAAAAACAACATAAAGAAAGATAAACATGGTCACAAATCATTCTAACATAAATCAATCTTAGAAGCCCTTATCTGAAGCTGAGAGAGGAGAAAATAAAGCTTATTTAAGAGTAGGACTCAGAATTGCTGAGATTGCTCGTAGACTGGGGAGAAATAACTCTACTATTACTCGTGATTCCATAATACAATTTAAAAAGTAAATAGGCAGAAGTTCTATAATAATATCCATCAAGGTTTGTTAGAGATTAAGGTCATTGATTTATCAAAAGCAGCACAAATTCGTGAGAAATTTAACATGAGCCCCTCTACCAAGAAATATCTAGGAAAACAGTAGGAGAATCTTCTATTCTAACCTTGGTAGAACGACAAACACTCTATGTTGTCACTAAGAAACTCGTTGAAAAAAAACAGAGTATGTCAATTAAGCAGTATTCTTAGATTGTATGAAACTTTATTCCGTTAAGTCTATTACTTCAGATAATGTAAACAGATTTTATCTTTGAGTAAGACAAATGGATTAGATGTTTATTTTACACGTGTCTATGCTTCTTATGAACGAGCTAGAAATGAGAGTTTTAATGGATTATTAAGAGAGTTCATTTAAAGGGGATTCTGACTAAGAGAACTTATCTGACACTCCTAGAGGGCTGTACAAAGGCTATCAATGAAATCCTAGATGAATCCATAGTTATTAGTCTGCTAAAAATTTGTTTGAGTTAACTCAAACAAATTGAAAGAGGCTCACGTAATCAGAGAAACCGCTTTGTTGTACTTAACTTGACGATTTGAGAAATAAGTCCAATGACCAAAAGTTGTCTAAAAAGGACTGAAAGGCAATCGAACATAAGTTAATATAACTTGTTTGTTTGAAAGGATATACCTAAATGGATATGAATATAAATGAGTTCAACGAAGGGATAAAACAAGTCCTAACAATGAAAAACTTAGACTAATAGCAATTGAGTGCTTCGTTTAAGGCTGACTTAGACGGGGTGCTTTTTTTATGAAATTAACTTATGAAGATAAAGTTCAAATTTATGAACTCAAAAAGCAAGGATTTAGCTATTCATGACTTGCAGATACGTTCAGTATAAATGCGAGAAATCTTGTCTGTATGATTAAATTGATTGATCGTTAGGGGTTAGAAATAGTAAATAAAGGGAAGAATGCTTATTATCCTCAAGAATTAAAACGAGAAATGATTGATAAAGTTCTACATGAAGGCTGGCCTCAAGGAGAAATTTCTCTAGAATAAAGTCTTCCAAGTCATGGTACGTTTTCTAACTGGCTCGCACAATACAAGAAAAATAAGTATACTATTGTTGAGAAAACAAGAAGGAGACTATTTAAGATGGGCCGTAAGCCAAAGAAAAAATCAGAAGAGATGACAGAACTAGAATGCCTTCAGGCTGAAAATGAGTATTTAAGAGCGGGGAATGCCATTCTAAAAAAGTTGAGAGAACTCCGCTTGAAGGAGGAAAAAGAGAAAGAAGAAAGACACAGATTGTCAAAGAGTGAGTGCCAGAGTTTCCTTTAGATATTCTTCTAAAGAATATTAAACTTGCTCGTTCAACTTACTACTTTCACTTAAAGCAGCTAAACCTAGAAGATAAGAATCAGGCCGTAAAAAACGAAATAGAAACTATTTATAACGAGCATCAAGGAAATTATGGATATCGACGTATTACTCTTGAGCTTAGAAACCGTGGGTTCATCGTAAACCATAAGAAGGTACAACGTCTGATGAAAATGTTAGGTCTAAGGGCTCGTATTCGCAGAAAACGTAAGTACTCTTCTTATCATGGAGAAGTTGGAAAGAAAGCTGCGAACATTATTCAACGCCAATTTGAAGCTGAAAAACCGATGGAAAAGTGCTATACAGACATTACGGAATTTTCTATCCCAACAAGTAACCAAAAACTATATTTATCACCAAATTTAGACCAATTAAAAGATATGTTAAACAAGCTTTTAGAGAAGAACAATACGAGAGTACTATTCTCCACAGTGATCAGGGATGGCAATACCAGCATGAGTTTTATCATAGTTTTTTAGAAGATAAGGGCATTCAGCCATCTATGTCCCGCAAGGGTAATAGTACTGACAATGGCATGATGGAATCGTTCTTTGGCATTCTTAAATCAGAGATGTTTTATGGCTATGAGCAGACATTTAAGTCTATAAAGGAACTTGAGGGGGCAATCGTCGATTATATTGATTATTACAACAACAAACGAATCAAAGTAAAATTAAAAGGACTTAGTCCTGTGCAATACAGAACTAAATCCTTTGCTTAAATTAATTGTCTAACTTTTTGGGTTCAGTAGAAAATGAAAACAAGGGATTTCCAACACGTTGGAAATCCCTTTGTTTTATAAGTATTAATTCATTAAATACGAGGAAGAGATGACCTAGCTGATGATAAATTAAGTATAATGCGACAGTTTAATTAATTGATAAGTCATAAAGTCTTTTTAGTCTACCTATGCTATAATAATCTTGAATAGAGAAGGTTGTCATGATTGGAGGAGAGAGTATGAAGCAAAGACAAATCCTAGCATCAGCGCTTTGTGTATTGGCGCTTGCGGCATGCAACAAAAAGCCAGAAGAGGCGGTGACAACCCAGGCACCAACGACGGTTCAAGCGACAACGGTGGCACCGACAACGGTAGCCCAGACTGAGCACGCGACGTATTTTGAGATGTTGCAGTTGGCGTATAATGTGGCGGCCAAGGATGCCGATATTACGGAAGGGTTAGCGGCGGCCAAGAAGGTGCGTGACGAGATGTTTGAGCAGTTTCCAAGCGACAAGGATGATATCGATGATGCCTATTCGGACTTGGAGCTCTTGGTTCGTTTTAATGCGACAGGATTTAGCGACTTCATGAAGCGGTGGAATGCGTCTACTGGGCAACATTTCGAGGCCTTGCACGAGGCGATTCACATGGATGCTGCGACCATCAATGGCGATAAGGTTAAATGGAATATGATGGGTGTTGTGGACTCAAACGACTACGAAGTGATGGTGGTGGAAGCGTATCTGGACGCTGCGAAGAAAGAGGCGTTCCTCTTTGGGTACGAAGACGGAGAGCCACTGGTGCTTCATGCGACCAATGTGACGCGCGAGACACTTGCAAAAGCAGCGTTCCAAGTCGTGAAGGACGCTGATTTACTAAAAGGCTTTACCGATAATGCGACATGGAAAGCAACCTCTGACGCGTCTGCGAATCAATCGGTTGCGGATGCGATGGCGATTTACGCGCGTAAGAGAGGAGAAATCTATGAGCGCACGAGTCCAGCGACCCAGCGTGAGTACTATGATTTAGCCGTTCCAGACCAGCTTTTCCAATATGCAACGGTCTCTGGCGTGAAGGCAAACTTCAACTGGGCAGGACTGACATTCCAATCAGGAGGTATTCCTTACGAAATCGTGGAGTGTTATGTGTCCGAATCAGGGACGACGGTCATCGTATTTGCCAAAAATGCAGGGATCAATGTCCTATTAATCGGCGAATCAGAGCCACAGACGACTAAGAACGCGGATGGAACGATCAAGTCGAGCATCGTGAACCTCCAACCTTACAATAGCGAAACATTATCACGTGCATTGTGGTAAGACAGGAGAAGAAGAATGACAGAAATACAACAACTCGAACAACTAATGAATGAGATGCTGCCAGGATTGCAGCTCTTTGCTAGAGACATCAACCTAACGCCGGAAGAAGCGTCGAAGTTCCACGTGGGGCAGATTGTCCGCAACGCTGCCTTTACCGATGCGACCAGTCGCGTGGGCGGCATGGTGACAACGCACCGTTTCAGCATTTTATCGAACCACCTCTTTGATTTGACGAAGGCGGAGCACGGCACTAACTGGGGGCTACACGTTGCCAACCGCGACAGCCACTTCAAGGTGCTGGACATTTACGAGCATGAAGGGAAGACGCAGATTCTCCTCTTGCATTTGCCGGACGATTATCGTTGGAAATGGATGGAGCATGTGAATCTGGATCTACCGGTGGACATCGTGGCCGATAGCAGAGAGCGTTTCGCCTCCAAGGCCCACGCCGAACCGATTCCAGAGGTGACAAGTCCGGAGTGGCTTGACCGATGTGGTTTTGCGCCAGGACTCGACATCAAAGGCGAACTATTCCCAATGAAATTCCAATCGCAAGTCAAATGCAAAAGGTGAAAGACGCCTCTTTCCGCAGCTTCTACCATCAACTCGTCTACGTTCGCTGCGCAGCGCTCATCGAAGACGTGATGCCAGAAGTAGCCAAGGCTGGTGACACGGGGCTTGTCCTCTACGGATATATCGACGAAGAGGCTGGCGTTTCGTTCCAACCGCTATGGATCGCAAAAGAAGGCGAAACAACGCTAGACATGCGCCTTATTCCAGAAGAGACGATGTACCTGATTCGTCTAGCGAACCTCGATGACTGCGAGTTCTGTTCGATGAAATGGATTGAAGTGGATCCGTATATCGTTGACCGTGCAAGACGCGTCATTGCGGAAGTCTATGACACAAAGAGCAAGGAAAAAGAAGAGACACGCTCGTTCCAAGGACTCGACCGATTCCGCCGCCGCGAGCATCCCGATGACTTTGGCGTAGCTTTCTACTACGAAGACAAGAGCAAGGAACCTGAACGCTTATGGGTACGTATCTCTCGCGTGGAAGGCAACCAATGCTTCGGCACGCTGTTAATGGACTCGAAGCACCCAGATGGGCTCAAAGAAGGCATGGAGATTATGTTTAAAGTTCTTCAGAACGAAAACGGCGACCTTGAAGTTGTGTCGGTTCAACCATAACAAAAGGTTAGAGCCAAAGGCTTCCATTGACCTTTCGGATATCTTCATAGTAAAGGAAATAACTGTACCGGCAAGAGCCAAGGTCTCTTTGCCTACCGAACTTCAAAGGGCGTCAAGTTGATAAATCAACTGACGCCCTAATTCATTTCGGTTACACCCGTTATTTCCATTACTATAGAATCCAAAAGGTCCCGGAAGCCTTATTTCATGCCTAAGTTCTTAAGGTTGAACTGTGCAATCATCGGGACTCGCATTTTCTTTCTTTCATAAAAAGTACCGGCTATTTTAAGTTGCTCTATGCACTAGCAGTTCGTTTTGAAGCTTGGTAGGAGCCAAGACGTAGACTTGGCCCGGTGTCCTTACCATCAACACTATGAAGACACCGAGGGGATTATTTTGTCTCTTTTCTGACAGAATATCGATTTCCTTGATTATAAAAATAAGTGTGCTATAGTGAAGGTGCTAAGACAACTATTTTTTCTTGCCAGAGTTCAGCAAATACTCTACTAATATTAAAATTAGTCCCACATGTAATGATGCAAGGAAATATTAAAGCCAGAAAGAGCATTGGATCTTCCACATCCAATGCTCTTTTTGTTTGTATTAATGTGCACGATGATGTTCTATCACATTACAGTTTGACGCAGAGTGTAGCGATATAGTCATTGCCATAACGGGATAATCGATGTCTTTTGTCGCAGGATTCATAAAAATCAATCATCGCGAGACCGTTTTTCAGTTGCCCTCGAATCTGCGTTCTAAGGTATGGCTAAATTCATATCCGTATTCTGGATTGATGGTGATTTTGCCGGCCTCTTCAAGCTCTTTTGAATTAAAAGGGATGGAGAACTTTAACAGTAATTCCTCGTCGGGTTGGTCCCATACAACGTCGGCGTCATACATGTATATCCAAGGATTCATAAACCCGACCATTAGCAGTCCGCCTTTTTTCAATACACGAGCGGCTTCTTTATACATGTTTTCTAAATCTTCGATATAGACATTCGAAACAGGATTAAAAATAATATCAAACGTTTCATCTTCAAATGGGAATGGTTTTGTCATATCGCCTTGAACAGTGTTGATTGTTAAACCTTCTCTTTTAGCCACCATCGCATCTTTTTGTAATTGAGATGTCGAAAAATCCATTATGGTGACGTCATAACCTTTTGCGGCAAAAATGGGACCCTGCTGACCGCCGCCACAAGCTAACCCTAATATCTTTTTCCCGCTAGCTTTTTCAAACCATTCTTCCGGAACTTTTTTTCCAACCGTTAATGCAACAGAAATTGGATGTTTCTTAGCTTCTTCCAATACTTCATGTGTCACTGGCTCGGTATAGTCGTTGTTTACATTATTCCATCTATCTTGATTTAATTTTAAATAATTGCTCATCTCTCATCACCGCTTTCAGTTTCGTCACCTTTATTATACGATAAATTCTTAGTAAAGAAAGAGATGTTTCGGGCCGCCTGCTAAGTTGAAGTTTGACTCTGCGCCAATCATCCGGAATGAAGGGCACAATTCTATTTTTCTTGCGGCGTCCGCATTAAAAAATAGGCTTCCAGGACCTTTCGGACTCTATAGTAATGGAAATAACGATTGTAACCGAAATGAATTAGGGCGTCAGTTGATTTTATCAACTTGACGCCCTTTGAAGTTTGGTAGGCAAAGAGACCTAGGCTCTTGCCGGTACAGTTATTTCCTTTACTATGAAGATGTCCGAAAGGTCGACAGAAGCCACGGAAGGGTTTGTTTTGTCTCTTTTCTTATTTGTATTAATGTGCGCCGTCCGCAATCTCCGCAATGTAGAAGCTTGGGGCGTAGCCAATCTCTTCAGTATAAGCTTTGGCAACGTTGGCCTCGAAAGCTTCGATATGGTCCTTATGCACCAGCGCGATGGCACAGCCGCCAAATCCCGCACCCGTCATACGAGCGCCAAGAACGCCAGCTTGTTCCCAAGCGGTATGCACCAGCGTGTCGAGTTCCTTACCGGTTACTTCATAGTCGAGTTCTGTAGAGAGAGATGGCTCTCGTTCATTAGTTGTCCGAAGTGAGCGAGGTCGCCTTCTTTTAGGACACGTGTCGCAAGCACCGTCCGTTTGTTTTCACTGACGGCATGACGAGCACGTTTCACGAAGAGTTCGCTGGATAGGTGATGCTTCACTGCATCGAACTGATCGATAGTGAGGTCTCCCAGACTATTGATAGCCACATGCTTTTGTAGTTCCTTCAAGGCAATGCGCGTTTCGGCAAAGCGTTCGTTGTATTTCGAATCGGCCAGTTCGCGTCGTTTATTCGTGTTCATAATCACGATACGATAGTCGGCGAGTTTAACAGGAACGAGTTCATACTCTAGCGTTGCACAGTCGAGGAAGATGGCGTGGTCCTTCTTGCCCATCCCCACAGCGAACTGGTCCATGATGCCGGAATTCACACCAATGAAGTCATTTTCCACACGTTTCCCAACCTTCACGAGACCCAGCGTGTCGATGTCTAGAGTATATACTTTGCGAGCGATGACGCCCACGAGCAGCTCGAATGAGGCTGACGATGAGAGACCCGAGCCGTTCGGGATGTTTCCGTAAAATGCGATGTCCAGACCGTGCGGAAAAGCGAAGCCGAGGTCCGCCAAGTACACGAAAACGCCCTTGACATAGTTCGCCCACGAGTCACTGCCCCTGTAAGCCAGGTCCGTCATATCGAGCTCGCGTATACCATCCTTCGGAAAATTGTCCGAATAGAGACGGAGCTTCTTATCTGACCGTGGCTTCACCCACGCGTAAGTCCCCAGCGTAATCGCGCAAGGAAAAACGTGCCCGCCATTATAGTCGGTATGTTCCCCGATTAAATTCACGCGCCCCGGAGCAAAGAAACTCTCCTCAGGCTCCGTGCCATATACCTCCACAAACTTCTGTCTTAATTGTTCTGTAAGTTGTCCCATCTCATCACCGCTTTCTGTTTATTCACCTTCATTATACGCTAAAATCTTGGTAAAAAAAGAGGTGTTGTGGATTTTCAAAAAGAAATCCAACAACACCTAAAAATCTTCCAGTAGCATTCCGTCTATGACAGCATCCCTTTGAAGCACTGGCTAACTTGAAGTTTCTCTCTGTGCCGATTATCTAAAGTAGAGAGCACAATTAGCCTTTTTGCGTCATCTCTCAGAGTAAGAAGAGGTGAAAAGAGACAAAAATCCCTCGGTTCTATAGTGTGAATGGTAAGGAAGAACAACCAATGTGAATTACTGACTCTAGGGTAAGACCCGTAGAGTCAGTTTGAAGCTTGGTAGGGCTGAGATTTAAGCTCAGCCCGGTGTCCTTACCATCAACACTATAAGAAACCGAGGGTTTTATTTTGTCTCTTTTCTATTAAAATATTTCATGCCTTACTTCTTTAATAAGCGGATGACGTAAGAAGGCATATGAAAGATAGATCGCCATCAAACACCAGATAATCGGCTCAGAGAAAATAACTCCAAGATAGCCAGTGTGCGGAATGATGAAGATGACAAAAAGCACTTTCCCCACCAACTCAATAAAGCTCGAAACCAATGGCGTTACCTTTTGCCCAAGCCCTTGCAAACTATTTCGTAAAATCAACAGAAGCGCTAGCGGGATATAGAACGCTGACCCGATACGGTTGTAGAGCGCTGCGTTTTCCAGAAGTACTGGGTCGCTGGAACCAGAGATGAGTTCATTTAACGCAGGACTTGCAAAGAACAAGAAGATGCACACAAGAATCGCCCAGCCGAATGCTACAAGACTTCCTTGACGAATGCCTTTCGCGATGCGGTGCGGTTTGTTAGCCCCGAAGTTTTGCGAAGTGAAGGTCGTCATCGCTGCCGCAATCGCCGCGAATGGAAGTGTCGAGAACGCGAAGATGCGTCGTGCCGAAGTTTGCGCGCTGATGATGACTGGTCCAAGTGCGTTGATAGAAGATTGAAGCATCACAGATCCAATCGATACGATGGACGACATGAGTCCCATGGCTAGTCCTTGGCTGAGTAAGTCCATGTATAATTCGTCGTCTCGTACGAAATCACTTTTTGCTGGAATCAAGAAGCTGGCGCGTTTTTTAATATAAATAAAGCAGAGGACGGCCGATAAGCCTTGTGCGATAATCGTCGCAATCGCCGCTGCCGCAACGCCCATGTTGAATGTTGTAATGAGTAAGATGTCTAAAAATACATTCACTACCGCTGAGAAAATCAGGAAGTAGAGTGCCGCCTGACTGTCACCAACTGCACGAAGAAGACCCGCACAGAGGTTATAGGCAAAGGTCACGGCAATACCGATCACGACAATCGAGATATACTCATACGACTGGTCGATGATACTCTCAGGCGTTCCAAGGAACTGAAGGAGAGGATACATGCCGAAACTTCCGATGATGGCCACAAGGAGACTAAGAAAGGCTCCGATGACAAGAGTTGCTCCAACGGCACGTTTCAAGAGACGATGGTTCTTGGCCCCGTAATAGCGTGCGATGATAACGCCCATCCCGTTTCCGACTCCAAGCGAAAGCCGACGATGAGTTCAAAGATGGCGGCTGTAGCTCCAACCGCTGCCAGCGCATCCTGCCCAAGGAATCGTCCGACAATCATGATGTCCGCAGTGTTGTATAGTTGCTGGAATATATTTGAAATTATAATTGGGATTGCAAATGCAATAATGGACCGCAAAATCGGCCCGTCTGTTAAGTTAATCGCTGTTTTTTTCATAAGGGCAATTATACTCTTCATAAAAAAATAGGTCAAGGATAGACCGAAGGTCTAAAAGCCTACTTCGAAGCCCAGCGGATTATTGCTATACATACCATAACGATGCACCGGTTCGAGCCTCGAAGAGTCTCTCACCTTTACAGCCTCAAAGTTGGCGTAAGGAATAAATTCCTACGCCAACTAATTCGCATGTAATGCTAAACACGTTACGGTTTGTATAGCATCCGCAGGCTTCTTCGTCGGCTTTTAGATGTGCTTTTTATGGAGTGTAATGGCAATGAAAACAGGGTTAACTGAACAGACGTCTTATTGCATTTGGAATCCCGCGGCGGAGGGGGGGGAGAGGTGCTTGGAGGTGGATAGAATCGCCTAACTTATTTTCATATCTCCTAAAAATGAGGCAACATTAGGCGAAAAGGGAGTAAGGCATAAGCGAATCATGAATGATGAAGCTTATGACAATCAGCTACTGCGTATAACTCTATAAGCTTTAATAAGAGAAAACAAAAAAGCTAGCAGAAATTCTGCTAGCTATTTTAAATAGGTTTGTTTAGATTAGTTTTGTTCTGCTTTTTTAGAAACGAGAACGAACATCGCAGAGATTGTTACGATGATTCCTGCTAGAATTACGGCTGTGTTGTTTGATGTACCAGTGTTTGGTAACTCTGGTCCAGGTGTTGTAGTAGGAGCTTCCGTTGTAGTAGGAGCTTCCGTTGTAGTAGGAGCTTCTGTAGTCGTAGGAGCTTCTGTAGTTGTAGGAGCTTCTGTAGTTGTAGGAGCTTCTGTAGTCGTAGGAGCTTCTGTTGTTGTTATCTTTGGAAGAGATTGGTCTCCGTCAACACCACCGTTTGCATTGATGTTAGCAACAGATGCGTTTACTTCTTTCGCCACAACTGCGGTTTCACCTTTCACTTGGTACCAAACTTTTGTGTTGTTCTTGAATTCTTTTTGGTTTTCATTTTCTACTTTTGTACGATAGAAAATAAGAACGCCAGTCTTGTTGATCAAGTCTTTAGGAATCGTCACTACAAATTTTCCTGAAGCATCCACTGTAAATGTTGATCCAGGGAACGCTGCTTTGAAATCTTCAATCGCTGTAGCGCCTGAATAGTAGCCAGGTTTTGCTCCTGTTGTTGTAATTTTAAAGCTGTTTGGGTCTAATTTGTGTCCGCCTTGCACTTCGTCTTCGAGACGAACGTCGCCGTCTACTTCTAAGTTCATCGCGTTAATCGTTACTGCCCAAAGAATGTTGTCAGGGTCGTCAGCGTGCATATCCCCGGCTTTTAAGAAGAATGGAGCGTTGTTTACGCCAGTCGCCATTTTCTTGACGTTCAGGTCGACAGTTTTGTCTCCACTCACGATGGTGAATTTACCAACGTGTTCTTTATCTGTTGCTGTGTCGTTGTGACCTTCGATTTCGAATTCACCCCAACCGCGAACGTTCTCAAGGCCAGTGATGCCGTCGTTGAACGTTACTTTGGCAGAACCGTCTTTGATGACCATGTCCCCAACGTATTTACCTTCGATGGTTAATTTGATGGTTTTCTTAAATCCAGTTCCGTGAAGAGTGCCTGAATTTGGCCAAGTCACTTCAAGAGTGTCTCCAGCTTTGATTTTTTGGGCGTGTTCGTCAAACGTAAATTTAACGGTCGTTTGTCCGCCGTCTGTAATTTCGCTTGAAGAGACCGTCAATGAACTGATGTTATTACTAACGTCTGCTGCGTTCACCACTGATTGAGGGGCCAGCATGAATAATAACATCGGGATGAACAATACGAAGAGTAACTTCGAAAGTCTTCCTTTGATGAAATCTTTCATTATTTTTCCTCCTAAATATTCAATTGTGAGAACCTTAACTAAATACTCCAAAAAAAGAGAGCAACCCTTGCGAAAAGCCGTCTAGTTACTGTTCTCGGTTAAATCTATAGTTATTATTATATCACAACTGTAAATTTTTACTACTAATTTTTATATATTTCTCAATAGTTTCTTCATATTTTATTCAATTTCCAAAATCGCGTTGGAAAAGTCAGGAGTAAACGGTAACAGGGGTCGTTTTTCCGGAATTTGTTTCCAAAAAATTCTAGCACTTTCTGTCGGTATCAACGTGGTCCCTGCTGCGTGATCCTTTACCGACTTTCCGTTTCACTGTACAATAAGGAAGACATGAAGGGACGTGAAACTATGTGGAAAGACGCCATCGAGATGAGAGAGGCCGTCGCTAGTGGCGAGGTATCTCCAAAGGAATTAGTCCAAGAGACATTAGAGAAAATTGAACAACGAAATCCAAGCCTAAACGCGGTTGTGCACTTGCAAGAGGAGCGTGCGCTAGAAGAAGCAGAGTCGCGTTCGTTTGAAGGCTTACCGTTTGGTGGGGTGCCACTTCTCTTGAAGGACCTCGGGCAAAATCAAGCAGGGGAACCGTCGAGCGCGGGAAGTAAGCTCTTGAAGGGGATTCCAGTAAACCGTACCGATAACTTCGTGAAGCGTCTGGAAGCAGCTGGTTTTATCGTCGTGGGACGTACGAATACACCAGAATTTGGCTTTAAGAATATGACGGAGCCGCAACTCTGGGGCCCTGCGAATAATCCGTATGACTTGAATCGCAATGCCGGTGGGTCCAGTGGTGGTGCGGCATCTGCCGTGGCTGGAGGCATCGTTCCGATTGCGGGGGCGAGTGACGGCGGTGGTTCGATTCGAATTCCGGCAAGCTTTACAGGTCTCATCGGGTTGAAGCCGAGTCGTGGGCGCATTCCTGTTGGTCCTGGTAGCTATCGCGGCTGGCAAGGTGCTTCGGTGAATTTTGCGATGACGAAGACGGTCCGTGATACCCGCGAGTTGTTGAAATGGATGCAAGTCGAGCAAAAAGACAGTCCATTTTTAACACCGCTTATTAAAGACTGGGATACTCTTCCTAACCGTCCGCTTCGAGTTGGCGTGATTGAGAAATCTCCTATTGAAAGTATGGTCGCTCCGGAAGCCAAGGAGGCGCTTCGTAAGGTCGTGAATTTCCTAGAGGAACTTGGCTGTGTGGTCGAACCGATTGGCTGGCCAGTGGATGGCGTAGAAGTGATGAAGAACTACTACGTGATGAACAGTGTGGAGACGGCGGCGATGTTCCAAGGGATGGAGGCTAGCTTTGGACGTAAGTTCACGAAAGACGATATGGAACTCATGATCTGGGGGATTTACCAGTCTGGGGAACGGATTTTAGCAAAAGATTATAGCGCGGCTCTGTCGAAATGGGACACTTATGCGCATGCGATGGAAAGTGCATGAGCAATACGACTTGATTGTAACGCCGACTGTGAGCGATGTGGCTCCGCTTCATACGCAATTCCCGATGGAAGAATCGGTGCGACACGCGTTGAATCATATGGATGAACTGAGTGTGCCGGAACAACAAAGCGTGATTTGGCGCATGTTTGACCGAACATTAGCACTCACCCCATTTACGCAATTATCCAATATTACAGGCGCACCAGCGATTAGTTTGCCTGTGCATTTAACCGAAAAAGGACTTCCAATCGGAGTGCAGTTGATGGCAGCACGTGGACAAGAGGCACTATTATTAACAGTGGCAGAGTGGTTTGAACGCGAAGGGCAATTTGAGACAAGAGACTTCAGCTAGGAGTGAAGAAGATGACGAAGAAAGTAGCAATCGTAGGGGCTGGCATCGTCGGAGCGACTGCGGCGTATCAGATCAGCAAAAAAGGAATCGATGTAACGGTATTTGACGCAGGCGTGGGCCAAGCAACGAAGGCGGCTGCCGGGATTATTTGCCCATGGTTATCGCAACGTCGCAATAAAGACTGGTACCAGCTCGTGTCACATGGAGCGGCGTATTATCCGCAATTGATGGATCAGCTGCGTGCAGATGGTGTCAGTGAATTGCCGTATGAGCAAGTCGGGGCGTATATTTTCAAGCATACTGAAAAGCAATTGGCGAAAGTCGAAGAGATGGCCGTGGAGCGACGCGTGGATGCGCCGATGATTGGCGAGGTGCGTGCCTTGACTCCAGAAGACGTGGCGAGTGTGATTCCGGGCTGGTCGAATCCAGACAGTGCGCTCTATTGTAGCGGTGGCGGTCGCGTGGACGGCGAGTTGCTTGTGACACTTCTTTTACAACAAGCCGAGAAAAACGGGGCTCGTGTGATTCGTGAAAAAGTAACGCTTGAAGCTGTTGGCGAAGAAGTCCGTGTGCGTCCTGGAGGCGAGGTGCAAGCCTTCGATGCGGTGGTCCTTTCTAGTGGTGCGTGGGTCAAAGAACTGCTTGAACCGCTTGGCTACTACGTGGATGTACGTCCGCAAAAGGGGCAGTTGATTGAACTTACCTTGGAGACAACCGAAGATACGTCGAAATGGCCAGTGTGCATGTTGCATGGTGAGATTGATATTCTTCCATTCCCAGACGGCAAGATTTTAGTCGGGGCGACTCATGAAAATACGCAAGGTTTCGATTTGGTTCCGGATGAAGAGCTGTTAAACGGCATGTACGAAGAAGCGTGCGCGAGTCTTCCAAGTCTAAAAAATGCCAAACGCAGTGGGGTGCGCGTCGGAACGCGTGCGTATACTTCCGATTTTCTACCGTTCTTTGGCGAAGTGCCAAACACGACAAATACCTTCGTGGCGAGTGGTTTGGGCTCTTCAGGGCTTACGAGCGGTGTCTGGATTGGCGAATGTTTGGCTCGCATGGTAGCAGGGGAAGAAGTCGGATTTTCAGTAGAAAAATACACTCCGCAAAATTATGTACGAAAAGTGTAAATTTCTGAATGTTTTTAGTTGTATTTTAGTTTTAATTTTAGTATTCTGTTTAAGGTAATTATTTAACCCAAAAATAAAGGAGGAAAACATTTATGTTAAAAGAGTTTAAAGAATTTTTAATGCGTGGGAATATCGTTGAATTAGCAGTAGCGGTTATCATCGGTGGAGCTTTCAAAGCAATCATTGATTCATTGGTTAAAGATATCATTTCACCAATCATCGCTATGGTAGCAAACACAGGAGATATCGCAGCAGTTTCATTCCGTTTAGGTTCTGCTCAAATCGGTATCGGTGCTTTCATCGCTGCAATCATCAACTTCGTAATCGTTGGCGCTGTATTGTTCTTAATCGTTAAAGGTATGAACAAAGCTGCTGAATTAGCTGCATCAAACAAACCAGCTGAAGAAGCTGCTCCAGCTGCACCAACTGCAGAAGATTATTTAAAAGAAATCCGCGACTTATTAGCAAACAAATAATCGCCTTGAAAAGCCGAGAACCCTCTCGGCTTTTTGTGTGCAAAAAAATAAAAAAGATAATCGAACTTGATAAAAGGATAAAATTCGTTGAACCATTGTGTTGTGAGTGTGTGCTTGAAAAGGGAATGCGAAGCTTCGCTTCGTTTCTTTGGATTTAGGGGGAATGAGTGCATTGTCGGATAAACGAGTTCAGAATCAGTTTTATTATTGAAAGAGTTATAGTGGGGCACCGGTGCAAGCCTTGGTCTTGCACCTTTAAAGCCTCAAAGAGGACGTACGGAATAAATTCCTACGTCCTCTTATTCGTTTTAATGCTTAGTCCCACTATTCTTTCAATAAACTGATTCTTTTCGTTTATCCTCCTTAGGCGTTTGGATGAAATCCAAAGAAACTTGCAAGCTTCTATTTTTCATACACAATGGTTCGACGAATTTTTCTTTATTTTTTGAGAGAAAAACGAGAGGGTCTGGTTTTTGAACGATTAAAATTTGCTTCGTCTACACCGGATCATCCGCGACACGGGGTGCTGTTAAATTAAAATCTGCTTCGCCTCTAACAACAGGATACATCGCAGAAAGGCAGAAGCAAAAAACGGATTCACACTGTGAATCCGTTTTGTTTCGTAATTTATTACCCGTACCGTCTAATAAACCACTTTGAAGAGTGTTCTTCTTAGTGATGAGTTGTTTCGATGAGCTTCTTTAGGTGTTCTAAGAGTTGGTTTAAGGTGTCTAGTGTTTCTTGTGGTTTGTCCCATTGATAGAGATTTTGGAAGTAAGTTTGGATGTTTGCTTCAAAGTCTTGTGGGAGAAGAGTGCAGTTTTCTTTTGCGTATGATAGCATCCGTTTTTCTCCCGGGTGTAATTGCTCGTTCAAAGCGAAAGAAGGTCAAAATAGGAAGCAAAGAACTCGCTACTTCTATGATTTAAAGCGAGAATATCCTTGCGCTTAAGTGCTTTTTTGATTTGTTTTGAAAAAGCGGGCAAGGATGTCTCAAGTAAAAGGGACTGTCTCTGGATGATATTTCGCTTCAAAGTCGCAGGGTAAGGTATGCGGTATTTGTTCTGTAGAGCGCTGTATCGGTTCTCTTGGTCGTATAAAACTTTGCTATGAAGCAAGTTGTACCACATACAAGTCGTGTAGGCATTTTGAGGTTGATGCTCTAGTACCACCTTCTGTAAGTCTTTATCAAAATCATCCAAGAAACGGTAGATGAATTCAATCTCAATTCCATTATTTAGAATGCAATCATCTTCCACTTCCCAAAATTGATTTTGGATTTCCATATACGAGCAGTACTTGCCCAATAATTTTCGGCGGATTTCAGGAGCAATCGGGGATTTCAAATAAACATAGACATCATAGTCTGAATCTTGATCATACTGTTCTCCAGCTCGGGAACCCCCAAGGACCACGGCTTCGACTTGCTCTAGTTGGGCTAATTCTTCAAAAAGTTTTTCAGGCATCCTATTTTCCTCGCTTTCAGTCAGTAAGTTCATTGTAGCAAAAAATCATTCAGATGCAATCTATATTTTTTAAAGGAAAAATAGGTATAATAATAGAAAGATGTAATTAAAGGGGTCTTTCAAATGTGGATTGTATTTGCGTTGTTATCGGCTGTGTTTGCGGCATTGACGTCAATTTTGGCGAAGATTGGGATTGATGGTGTGAATTCGAATTTGGCGACGGCGGTGCGGACGGTTGTGGTCGTTGTGATGTCGTGGCTGATGGTATTTGTGACGAATAATCAGTCTGGGCTTTCTGAGATTAGTCGAAAAAGTTGGATCTTTTTGATTTTATCAGGGATTGCGACAGGGGCTTCGTGGCTTTGTTACTACAAGGCGCTTCAGATGGGGAGTGCAACAGAGGTAGCGGCTGTCGACAAGTTGAGTATCGTCTTCACGTTGATACTGGCCTTTTTCTTCTTGCACGATACGTTCACGGTGAAGGCCTTGATTGGTTGTGCGTTGATTGCGACCGGGACAATTATTATGGTGTGGTAGATAGAGAAATAGCGTACGGAATTTTCCGTACGCTATTTTTTCTAACGAACAACATTATAGAAGAAGTTTAAGATGACAAAGACGGCAACCGTGAAGAAAATTCGGACAAGATGACCGTATATTTGATCTTCGTGTGTTTTATCATACCAAATAGCCCCGATGCAACAGCTGACTGAACCGATAGCCCAAAGGATCATTCCTATTGGGCTAATAGGCATAAACATTGTAGCAGAGAAACCTGCGAGTGCTCCGCCGATGCTCATTAAGTATCCTTGTGGCGACTGTTTATCTTCTGAAAACATTTTTAACCCTTTCGAAGCATTGAATACTCCGAAGAGGAAAGCGATAATTGCAAGACCTTGTAATATTACGATTAATCCGAGCATATAAAGTTCCTTTCTTTAAACAATTATAAATGAAGTAAAAATAGTGCAAATGTAATAAACGCTGCAATGTTAAACTAAATAAATAAAACAGCGGTGTAGTATCATCGTTGGCTTCGTGATTCATTTTAGCTCCGCTATAATACAACACTATGGCGACAAACCAAGCTGCTATCGCAAGAGGATAGTAAAGGAATAGCAATGGAACTGTGCCGAGAGCAAAGAGTGTACCTATGTAAACATAGTTATTTCCAGGCGTATTCTTTTTTCTAAAATGGGCTATTAAGCTAACGGTTAAGTTTAATAGAGAGTAAGCGAAAATCACGAATAGTACGTGATAAAAATCAAATAAAAATGCTAACATCTAAGAACCTCCTTATCATCCCAAGAAAAGTACAATCATAAATACTGCAATAATGGCTCCGATAGTTACATTAATAAAGTAAAACGTTGGATTGGAATCATCGTTTGCTTCATGGTTCTTTTTAGATCCGATAAACAGCAACATCAGTCCGACAATCCAAGTGATGATTGCAAGAGGATAGGCACCGAATAGCATTGGAATGGTCGTGAGAAAACAGACTACGCTAACGAAAATAAAGTCGTTTCCTGGCGCGTTCTTTTTTCCGAAACAAGCGAATAAATTGAAGAGAGCGTAAAAAATCATAGCGATTGATAAGTAAAATAACTTCAGTAATAACCCAAAAAATTCTAACATAGAAAATCCTCCTTATAATATAATCCTTTTTTAAACAAGCGCCAATCCGAGCGTGAGAAGGACTGCGATAGTGATGCGGATAGCGTGATGTGATTTATTGATGTTTCCTTTTTCTTTTCCGTTCATATAGGCTCCCACGCAGCAAAGCGTTGCCCCAAGGATCCATGTTAGGAATGGAATTCCAGGTAACACTGCGAGTAATGGGATTGTAAGAAGTGCGATGAGCCCTCCTGCAAAAACGAGGATGTTTCCTGTTGTTTTATCTCCTTTTAGAAGAGCTGCGCCACCTGCGAGTAGATGAAACACTCAAAAAATATCATGATTTATTCAGTCTCTTCTGTTAGATACAGTTCTAATTGGTCATCGGTTCGCCATTCTAGGTCAAAGGAGTTGTCGTCCGGTTCGATGAGATAATGGGTCTTTTCAGTTGCATTTGAAATATGAACGATGGTCGCTAATTTTCCAGAGATTTTATCAATGACCGCGTCTAACAATTGAAATTCTAGTCGCATATTTTTCACCAATCCTTTATTGAATTAGAAGATAACCATTAATATGCTGAGCACTACTGCGATAAAGGCTCTTACTGTTTGGGTCTTTAATTTTGTCCGATAGTTTCTATTGACAAAGCAGACAACGACTCAAAGCATTTGGTTTTCTGTTTTTATATAGTTTTTCGTGCTGGTTATTCCAATAGGACGCGTATAACATGACTGCCCACGCTACAATCCAGAAGATATATCCACCGACTGATTTTTCATAGATGAGACGGGCGGAATGTAGCGCTGTGATCCCTCCGAGTAATAGAAGGAAGTTTGCGAGTGAGTTTCTTCGTTCAATGGATGACGCAACGCGATGAATGGTAATAGAGTAAAATAAGGCGATGGAATTGATGGATATAGGAAATGGTCCTGGCATAGAATACTCCTTTTGGTTGATAGTATTCAGTATAAATTGCTCCTTGTGTTTTGTCAAAATACGGCGGGTACGGTACACTAAGGGGGACAATGAAAAGGAGTGCCGAGATGAAATTAATATTATCGCCTGCAAAGGAAATGAATTGTGACGCATTAGAGAAACGCGATTGGGAAGTGAACCCGGCTGCCGCAAAAGTGGTCGAAGCCGTGCGTGCGGTGCCTGAAGAGGATTTTGCGCGAGTGCTAGGGGTCAAAGGGAAGTTGCTCGACGAAAACAAAGCATTCATCGAAGGGTGGAAGGTGGCCGAAGCTGCGCCTGCCATTGAACTATACAACGGACTGGCGTTTCGCTGGTTGAAGCAAGTAGAGGGATGGAGGGAAGGCTTAGGCTATGGAAGCAAGCATGTGCGCATCTTATCTGCCTTATATGGGGCTGTGGCGCCGGATACTTTTGTGAAGCCGTACCGTTTGGATATGCTGAGACCATTGCGCGTGGACGGGAAGAGCTTGAAGGCTTACTGGAAATCGGAGTGGGCCGAGTTGTTCGAAGAAGTCGAAACGGTGGTCAACTGTGCCAGTGATGAGTTCAGCACGTTACTCGACCGCTCGCGTTACAACTGGGTGGACGTGGAATTTTACGAGCGTAAAGACGGAAAGTTGAAAACAACACTCTACGACGTCAAAAAGGGGCGTGGGTTGTTAGTCGGATTTTGCCATGCGCGAACAAGTGACGGACGTGAAGCAGCTGGAGGCTTTTAGTGAAGATGGATTCGCTTATGATGCGGAACTATCAACACCAGAAAAATTGGTATTCGTAAGATAAAAATAGAGGAGTAGGACAAGTGTCTTACTCCTCTTTTGTCTTATTTTCTCTCCTGTGCGACTAAGGCTTGAATCGCGTCGCAAGCGTATGGACCAACGCCTTTACCGTATTTATCCAAGTTCGTTCTGAATTCTTCATTTTTCGCGTAGCCGAATCCGATGCTTGAGAAGACATCGATTGAGCAGTCGAAGGCATAAGTGCACATATGTTGGTGGAGTTGTTTGGCTAGAGTCCACGTTTTTCGGCACTTGTTGCTGGTAGGCCTTTTTCGATATTATCCGCAAAAGCGAACCAGATCTTGTTGAAGCCGTCCGCAACGATTTCTTCCTTGCCTTTTTGTCTTTCTTCGGCCTCGTTCATCACGGTTTCGCCGTATTTTTCAGTCGCGGCCTGTTTATATTTCTCATTATCCTTGAAGGTGAACCCTTTGAATTTTTCTTCGTTTGCCATCGTCATTTTCCTTTCCGTAGACGCAAATCGTCTTTTTCTAATGTGTCGATTAATGTTGAAGACGGTCTTTTCTTTCTGCATTAAATTCAGCTGATGTTTGAGTAGGGCACTGAGATCATCCTCGTCTTTGCTTCATCGAGGACTTTATCTCTTTTCAGCGAAAATCCCAAATATTTACTCGTAAGAGAATCGTCTGCAATTGGAAAGCTCCTCGCCTGCTGTAGTAGCGATATCCATTTTCCCTGTTTTCTTCAGAAAAGCAATTCAATTTCGTCATAGTGATGTAAAGTGCTTTCGATACCTGATTTCACTTACTTGCTTGTGATTAAATACATAACCTCAACTCCTAACACTAGAAAGTTTAACTATACCGTTACGTCATAGTCAACCCTTTTCTCTTTATTTTTTCTTTTTCTTACGCTAGGAAACGAAGAAGATGACTACACCACCGTTGCAAGGAGCACATCCCGCCTTCCCGGCACAAGCCCGCATCCTCGTCCATTTAGAAGCATAGTAAAATACGATTACGGAAATCTTGCGGATTCATCGTAGCAGTAACAGAGGTAGCAACAATGTGAATTACTGACTCTGGGGTGAGCCCGTAGAGTCGGTTGAGCTTTAGTGAGCTTGAGACATAAGGCTCAAGCCGTTGCCTCATTACAGCTATGATGGAAACAATCCCGCAAAGTTGAAATAATCGTGTTCTCTCGACACCCATCTAAATGGTCGATCTCATGCTGGATGACTTGCGCCGTGAAGTCAGTGAACGTTCCCGTATGCTTCTTGCCACTCGGGTCGGTGTAGGCTACTTCAATCGTTTGGTAGCGCGTCGTCTTCTTCGTGCCAGTATGGCTCAGACATCCTTCCTCTGTTTCATATGGTCCTTGCTTTTCGTAATACGCGGGTTCAGCATCCACCAAATCCATCGGGCCAATCGCTACAATAATAATGTTCTTCTTCACACCAATCATATTAGCCGCCATTCCACACAACGCTCACGGTTCCTTTGCAAGCGTATCTTGCAAGTCATGGACCGCCTTGCGCATCTGCAATAGGATCGGCGGCCGTTGATTTTGGCTTAAGAAAGTGGGTCTTTCATATGTTCTTTTGCATGAGTTTTCTCCTTATACAGATGTTCACAAAAGGGTTGCGATTGGTGATGGTTTGGTCTAATTCCTGAGACCATATGGCTGAGAAAGGATGTGAACATGCTGGCAGGCTGGTGATTGGTAACTACACTGGAACCCTGACACAGGGGCGTTCATGACTCGCTGCTGGTGCGCATCCGGCGTGAATCGACCGTTGGGACAACTCATCAAATACGATTGCTTCGATCGCTTGCGGATTGTTTCGTATGGCTGTAATGGTGGCGGCGAACATGTCAGCTCTGGCTCAAACTGACTCACGGGCTCGCCTGGGGTGGTCGATTTGGCAACTCCCCGTGCTGCGATGGTCGTTCGTGATCGCTGTGTCTAAATGGACGGGGAGATACCGAACTGAGGCGAGATGTCACTCGCTACAGTGTGGTCGTCTTCAGCTGGACTCTGGCGTGAAACAAGGGAAAGTTGACTATGACGCTGACGTATGGGATTAAGCTTCAGTGTTGGGATTGAGTTATTAACAATCAGCAATGGTGAATCGATGATATATCGATGCGCACTATCATATTGAGGTGGTGCTTTCTGAAGAAGTGATACTATGGCGAACAGGGACTTTCTCAGTGCCAGACATTCTCTGCCAAATGTTTGGGTTTTCTTCAGAAAGATAAGTCTGATGAAACGAAACGAGGATGATCTGTTGCCCACTCCGTCAGTTGGGGCAATGCTGAGAAGAAGGACAAATCAGCTGGCGTTGATCGTTTACGTTAACGTTGCGTCTGAGGAAATGATGAAGAAGTTGAGAGGATTCTGTCCAGGACAACGGTACAAGCAGACCGCATTTGGTCTGACCGGTGGTGCGGACGGCAAGGCGGGGTGCGGGTTGACTCCAGTGGGCTGTTTTGCGTTAAGCGGATGACATGTCGAGGGTTCGGCGACGGTTTGGCGATCGGACAGAACAACCGCCAACGTGATGCGCCGCGTTCATTCTTTCCGTCGATAATGTTCTCAGCGCAAGTGGGGATGGTGCGAACGAATAAATACGAAACGTTGATCTGCGACGCGATTCAAGCTATCTGAGAGAATGAGGGTGGGACGCTGGTCTGCTCTGTTGCAGTCTTGCAGGTCTCGGACCATAGAATGATCACGTCAGGAACGAATCCTCGGCTGGCTGAAACTCCCGGCTGGCGGGCGTCCGGTGACCCGTGGCCCGCTGACCGCGCCACGGGCGATCAGGCGGGTCGAACGGCGTTCCGTGCAGCTCAAATGGTGCGTCCGGTGCTGTTGCCAGGGCAGATCCTGGCAGACTGGATCGCTGGCACGGGCCTGCCGTTTCTGCTGTTTCGGCTCGACCTCCGGTTCAGTCAGGCTGCTCAGTATTTCATCCGCGCCATGTTCGGCGTATCAGGCGGACGCACGACTGCTGGGTGGCGCCGCGGCCCAGCGGGCGGACGTAACCTGCGGTACGTGGCGCGCCTCGCTCCGTCCTCTGCTGAGAACCTCGAATCCCGTGAGTTCAGCCAACGGAGACGGCTGCTCGCCACGTTCACCGACAAGCGGCGTTTTCGTCGAGCAGCTTCGCGACCCCAGCGCACGCGGTCTCTTCGAGCAGCTTCTGTACTGCGTGCTCGCCGGTCGCGTTTCAATCTTTCTTCGACTCATTTCTTTGCGGTGCGCGATAACGGTTTCGTCGAATACTCGCTGGTTCATCGTCTCTTTGACCGCCGCCGCAGACTGACAAGCCTGGACACCGGTGATTACTAATCGGCCTAAAGGAGGACTTAACCATTCATCTTATTTTCTGTGAACTGGCGTTGCTCTTGTCTGCTCGCGAATGACGCGGCAAGGAGACAGGCGCAACGAGGCTGTCCTGGATATCGCGCGCCTGATCCCGTGCTCTGATGCCGGAATTCCATTCGCGTATCGCGGGGCGACGTGAGGCCTGAGCGGAAGAAATCATCACGCAATCATCTCATCGCGTTCACGCTCGGATAACGTTTAAAAGGACCTATTATGGGAGGATCTGTTAAGTGTTTGGGTTATTACTGAAGTTGGTGGCAATCGTCGCTGGTCTCTTCAATTTGTTAAACGTTTCGGGCGCATGGCTGACGTTTTCGTTGGCGTGATGTGCGACGGGCCCAGCAACGTGCGTTTGCGATCGTCGCCCGGATGGTCCGGACTGATGTTGTCGGATAAAGACCGTGGTGAGCGATTCAGTCGGCGTTTGCGGTAATGTGACTGTCGGGCCGATGTGCGACATTTAACGATTGTGCTCTTGGGGATGATGGAGGTTAACAGATATTGGTACGACGGATTTTGTCGCGACGCGGTCGTGCCTCGGTAAACAACCGTTAACAAAGGAGATACGCCTGAAACTATGTTTGTGGGTACGGTTCGCGCTATCGTCGCGGGCGCAACGGTTTGTCGCCATGTGTGTATGAACTAAATAATCGCAATGGCGATACTGTGTTCATTGTTGGTTACTGGTGCGGCGTTTGTGTTGCTATTTTGCCGTTGTTGAAAGGACTTTAATAACTCGGTTAACGTGATATTACGGATGTTGCAATTATCGCTTTCCGGGTATTGCTTCGAGGGCAAATGTTTTTCGGAGAAGATAAACAGAATCGCCTGAAATAGCCAATGATCGGCCGAACGGACGTCTGCTGCAGTGTTTGTGCCTGGCCAGGATGATCGCTGGGCTGTCGGTCGGCTGTTGCATCGAGCTGACGTGATGCGAAGACAGCGGTCATCTTCGTCGGGTACCTGGTTTAGATGTGGCGGCTTCTGTTGTTCGTTGAAAAATGACGTACGGAGATTCCGTGCCTCTGTCGCCGCATCGGTGATGCGATGCGCAATCGTGCTGACCAACGGAGACTTCACCGTGAACGCCGTCATCCTGGAAAGAAAGACTTCGTATCGTGGGCGATAACAACGTATCGACCGCCGCCGCCTCTGTTGCGCTCCCATCTGACGCAGCAGCTGAAACCACGACGCTTCAATCACTGGCTGTCGTGAGATCAACTCTTCAATAATCGAACAGGCTGTCTGGTCATTAGATGCAAGCTACTCATCATGGCTATCTAACGAACTGTTCGTGCATATGGATGGTAATCAATCTTCATCGAAATCGTCGACGCCGCAGGCGCCGCGCTGCGTCCCCGTTGAAGGACGCTGGGTCGTCGGCTCTGCTGTGCTGTTTTTCTGGTGGATTGCGTCTGAATGATTTTAACGTGAACGCGACGGGGGAAGGATGGCGGCGCACGGTGTTGACTGATCGGTGGGCTGATCGCGGGGCTCTGAGCTGGTGATGGTGGTTCGGACTGTGTCTGTTGGCTCGTTGCTCTGAAGTCCTGACTACTGGACCAATGCAACTCGTATGTGAAGTCAGGTGTTTGAGGTGGTGCGTTCTAAATGACGGAGTTGATTGAATAAATGCCGTTCGCGGATGATTTTGATGAACGGAAGGTGGTTATGGGCATCGACATCAAAATGCCTGCACGGCTGTATCGGTACGGCTTTGCTTCATCGCAAAGTTCTGCGACCAGAAAACTGGAAGCCACCACGCTCGGGGCTGAAGTGCCAGACCACTACCCTGAGGAACGAGCGAAGTGTCATTG
>BNJS01001425.1_pt1 | contig 99476 bp, 113 predicted proteins | sample 8540461 | NCBI WGS metagenome assembly BNJS01 (sample SAMD00202454, study PRJDB9452) | human saliva metagenome | isolation source: human saliva | place: Japan | reverse complement strand
TTACTCAACATTAAATTTTCTGAAAATTCATTGAAAAATGAGTGAAAACATGGTATAATGAAACGTAAAATTAATTCAGGTTTTCTGAACCAATAGGAGTAAACAATGAAAAAACTAGGTTTTGTCCTTTTATCTTCAGCCTTGCTATTGACAGCTTGTGCTGTTAGGTTTGAAAAATCAGCAGATACAACCGATTCGTCTAAGGTAACAGCCTTGTCTGAAGATAAGCAAAAAATGCTTGATAAGGCCACAGCTGACTATAAGACTTTTGTGCAAGAGCAAATTGATAAACTTTTGACAGATACGGAAGGCTTTGTCAAACTTTTGAAAGAAGGTAAGTTAGAAGAAGCCAAAAAGGTTTATCCACTGATTCGTATGTCCTATGAGCGTTCAGAACCAATCGCCGAAAGTTTTGGTGAGTCAGATGTCAAGATTGACTTCCGTTTGGCAGACTACATGGACGAAAACAAGACAGAAGAAGGTTGGTCTGGTTTCCACCGTATCGAACGTATCCTTTGGGAAGACAATACAACTAAAGGAACTGAAAGCTACGGCAATCAGTTGGTCAATGATATCAAGGAACTGAAAGCCAAGATTGCAACTGTTGATGTGGACTACAAGGTTATGCTGACTGGGGCAGTCGACTTGCTTAACGAAGTGGCAACAAGTAAGATTACAGGTGAAGAGGAAATTTATTCTCATACAGACTTGTATGACTTCCGTGCCAATATTGAGGGAGCTGAGAAGATTTTCCAACTCTTTAAACCTTTGCTTGAAAAATCAGATGCTAACCTAGTTAAAGAATTGGAAGCAGACTTCAAGTCTGTCAATAGTTTGTTGGACAAACACATGACCGACAAGGAACACTACAAACTTTATACAGATTTGACAAAAGAAGATACTAAAGAATTGTCGGAAGCTGTGACAAAACTTGGTGAACCTCTGTCACAAATGGGTAAATTTCTTAGTGGAGAATAAGAGTCATGACTGAAAAAGACGAAAAGTTTTTTGAGAAGAAAATGGACCGTCGAGAATTTCTTAAAAAAGCAGGGATTGGAGGGGCTGGTTTAGCGCTAGGACTCTCTGGTGCTTCTGCTTTTTTCGCACCTAAGCTAGGTACTCAGGAAAAAATCTCGTACGGAAATGAAAAAATTGCTTTTTATGGCAAGCATCAAGCTGGGATTAGTACGCCCATGCAGAAGAATATCTATTTTGTTGTCCTGGACCTGCATACGACGGATAAGGATAAGATTATCCAGCTATTCAAGGATTGGACGGATTATAGTGCCAAGTTGGTTGAGGGGGAATTGGTCAAAAAAGATGGACAGAATGCTCTCTTGCCTCCTAGCGATACTGGTGAGACAGTTGGGCTCAATCCTCATCGTTTGACATTGACTTTTGGTGTGTCTGCCAGTTTCTTGAAAAAGATGAACTTGGAAAATAAGCGTCCTCAAGTGTTCAGGGATTTACCGCCTTTTCCTAAAGAGCAATTACGTGAAAAATATACTGGTGGAGATATTGTCATTCAGGCTTGTGCGGATGATGAGCAAGTTGCCTTTCACGCTATTCGTAATCTTATCCGTAAGGGCAGAAATGCAGTGACCCTCCGTTGGAGTCAGTCTGGATTTGCAGCTATCGGAGATCGAATGGAGACTCCGCGTAACCTCTTTGGTTTTAAGGATGGAACAGCAAATCCAACCAAGGAGCAAGACTTTGACCGCGTTATCTGGGCTGATAGTAAGGACTGGATGGAAAATGGATCTTATATGGCAGTTCGTCGGATTCAAATGTTTTTAGAGACTTGGGACCGCACTAGTCTCGAAGAACAAGAAAATACTTTTGGTCGTTACAAGGAAAGTGGTGCCCCTTTTGGTAAGAAAAATGAGTTTGATGAAGTGGATTTGAGTCTCTTACCTGATGATTCGCATGTTCGTTTGGCTAAGGAAGTGGACAAGCCCCTTTTGCGTCGTTCTTATTCTTACTCAGATGGGATTGATGAAAAGACTGGTCAGTTTGATACGGGCTTGCTCTTCATTTCTTTCCAGAAGGATCCTGATAATTTTGTCAAGGTTCAAACCAATCTAGGTGCTACAGATAAGATGAATGAATACATCACTCACATCGGTAGTGGACTTTTTGCTTGCTTTGGTGGTGTGGAGAAAGGAGGCTACATTGGTCAGAAATTATTGGAAGGCTAGAAGCTGGTTACTTGTTTTAGTTTTGTCTTTTTTAATCCTTTCTCCAGTAGGTGCCCAAGAGAGTCTAAGTTCTTACTTCGTGAAAATCACAGATGCGTCTAAAGCAGTCAAAAATGGCAATCAGTCTGAGGCTCAGAAACTCGTTACAGAGATGGCAACAGACTTTGAGAGAGTAAAAGACAGCAATTCTGAGGCTGGTAAAGTCGTCAAGGAAAAGTTAGTCCAGTCAGGCGAGATTACTGAAGATAAACTCACTCAACTTTCTTCAGCCTTATTAGCCTTTGAAAAAGAACAAAATCCTGTTGACCTAGATGCGGAAAAGGAAAAATTGGTCAACCGTTTAAGTCCTCGTTTTGAATCTCTGGAACAGGCCATTGCTTCCAAAGATTTGGAAAAGGTCCGTGAATCCTTTAAGAAAATGAATTCCACTTGAGCCATCAATGAAAGTGTGGTTCGTGAAAATAGTACAGCTCATTATGGACGTGTTGAAACAGCTATTTCCTTCCTGCGTAGTAGCATGGAAACCGAGCCTACAGATTTCAACTCAATCCAGACTTCCTTTGAGGACTTAAAAAAGGCTATTGATGATTTTGTAACTGGAAAAGAAGTAGTAGCAACATCTTCTGATTTAAGTCTTAAAGATGGTATTGCCCTTTTGAAGAAGGCTTTGGAACAATTCCAAGCTGGTGATTCACCATCAGGAGCAGCAAGTATGAAGGAATTCATCACTATATGGCCAACGATTGAGGGCTCTGTTAGCACGACCAATCCATCCCTCTATAGTCAAGTGGAAAGCGAAAGCCCTGTGATTATGGTCAAGGGAAGCGAAAAGGAATACCAAGAAAAATTAGAAAAACTGATTGCAGATTTATCACAAATTGATACTAGCGCACGTTACAATACCTTTGATGCTATGCTGATTCTCCTAAGAGAAGGAGTAGAGGCCCTCTTAATCGTTATAGCCTTGGTAACGACCTTGAAAGCAGCCAAGATGCGTAAAGGACTCAAGTGGGTTTATGGTGGTGCTATCACAGGAATCATGGCTAGTCTCCTTATTGCTTTCATCCTGCAATTTGCCTTTCCAGCAGTGGCATCAGGCTCCAATCGTGAAATCATCGAAGGAGCAGCGGGGATTTTTGCAGTTGCTATGATGATTTTGATTGGAATATGGCTCCACAGCAAATCTTCAGTCAAAAAATGGAATGCTTTTATGGAGTCACAAATGGAAACAGTGACCAAAACAGGCTCCTTTATTTCCATGTTTGCTCTCAGTTTTCTAGCTGTTTTCCGTGAGGGAGCAGAAACCATTCTCTTTTATGTTGGGATTTTACCAAGGATTTCCAGCTTTGAATTTGTCTTAGGAATTTCACTTGCCTTACTGGTTCTGATAATTATTGCCCTTGTGATGAACAAGGCCAGTCAATTTTTCCTGCCCCATAAGGTCTTCTTTATCCTGACTTGGATGATTTATGCCCTAGCCTTCAAGATGCTGGGAGTTAGTGTCCATGCTCTTCAGTTGACCAATATGGCTCCTAACCACTTGCTGACAGGATTTCCAACAATCGACCTTCTTGGAATTTATCCAAGTTGGGAAGGCTTGGCCAGCCAGCTAGTCTTTGTTGTTATCGTTTTGATTGTCACTTTCAGACAGGGTGAAAAATAGATGGATAGAAAAGAATTGACAATCGTTGAACATCTGGTAGAATTTAGAAAGAGATTATTGGCAGTAGTCATTTGTTTCTTTTGGGTATTCTGTGTCTCTCTGCTTTTTGCAGACCAGATTTACCAGTATGTGACCCAATCTTTTCAGAAAAAGTTGATTGTTTTAGGACCTAATGATATTTTATGGATTTACATACGCTTGGCTAGTCTGATGGCCTTTACCATCACCCTACCTTACATGGTGTATCATATTTGGTCTTTCATCAAACCAGGTTTAAAGAAGGAAGAAGCTAGAGCAATTTTTGCCTATATTCCAGCTAGCTTTCTTTGTTTTCTAGTTGGACTGGCTTTTGGTTTTTACTTTGTAACACCAGCCTTACTTCAGGTTTTATTAGGGCTAGGAGAAGGGCTATTTGAAACGCAGTTAACCGCCCAAAATTATCTGTCCTTTGTTTTTCAAACGACCTTGCCCTTGGCATTGATTTTTGAATTGCCAGTTATCATTGCCTTTTTGACGTCGATTGGACTTATTGGATCAAAATTATTGATTGCTTATCGCCGATATGCTTATTTTATCTTATTGGTACTTGCAGTCGTATTGACACCAGCTGACTTTGTCAGCGATTTGGCAATGACCGCCCCCTTGATTTTACTTTATGAATTGAGTATTGCTATCAGCAAATACATTATGAAACGCAAGCAGAAAGGAGAGAGAAATGGGAATCTTACGTGATATTGGAGCACCAGGATTGATTATCATCGTTTTAGGAGCTCTCTTGATCTTTGGACCAAAACGATTGCCTGAACTAGGTGAGTCAATCGGTAAAATGCTATCTGAATTTAAAAAAGCAGTTAAAGGAACTGAAAATCAAGATAAGGAAGACTAAACCTTGTCTAATAAAAAAACTTTGTACTCTGGAAACCATTGTGTAGCTATAGAGAGTGCAAAGTTTTTTGAGTTTGGAACATAAAAACAGCAGTTGATTTGAAGAAAGAAAAAAGAACAGCCAAAACTGTTCTTTTTATCATTATTTGAGACCGTATTTTTTGTTGAAGCGATCCACGCGTCCATCTGCTTGAGTGAACTTTTGACGTCCAGTGTAGAATGGGTGTGAGTCTGATGAAATTTCCACACGGATCAATGGGTAAGTTTCGCCTTCGAACTCAACTGTTTCGTTAGAGCGTTTTGTTGAACCGCTAAGGAATTGGTAACCAGTAGTTGTGTCCATGAAGACAACTGGGCGATATTCTGGATGGATATCTTTTTTCATTTTGCAATATTTCCTTTCTGCCATGGTCTCTTTGCGAGCCATAGATTGTTACCATACTAGTCTATCAGATTCTGAAAAGTTTGGCAAGTATTTTATCAGTTTTTAAGCAAGTTTTTTAACTTTTGGTAGATGATTTCGTTTTCTGCTAGGCTATAGGAATTAGCACCACTTGCTAGAGGGTGGCCTCCACCATCATGTTCCTTGGCAATTTCATTGATGGGATGGATTTTACTGCGTAAACGAACGCGGTAGTGGCCATCAGCCTGCTCTACAAAAATTCCCCAGAGACTGACGCTGTCAATGCGTCCAGGTGCACCGACAATGGCTGCAGTTTCAGCATCGGTAACATTGAATTGTTTCAAGACTTCTTGACTCAGGATAACGCGCGCTGCACCATTTTCATCCACTTCAAGATGGTCGTAGATGTAGCCTTGCAGTTTAGCAATTTTGTAGCTTATAGTGTCCATTTTGCGGGTGAGATCCGCAAAGTCAAAGTTTTGTTCTCTCAAATAAGCAGCCAGTCGAAGAGTCCGTGCAGTGGTAGAAGGGTAGAGGAAGCGACCTGTATCACCGATAATTCCTGCAAAGAGCAACTCAGCAGCGCGATCTGATAAGGCCAGTTGGGTTGTTTCGGCAAATAGGGTAATCATCTCGCTAGCGCTACTTGAACTAGTATCCACCCAAGATAGGTTACCGTATACATCATCATTTGGATGGTGGTCAATCTTAATGAGAAAGTCACCTTGACTGTAGCGCTTATCATCGATACGAGCAGTATTAGCTGTATCACAGACGATGACAAGGGCGTCTTGGTAGACACTATCTTCAACAAGATCCATCTCAGCCATCCAAGTAAGAGTTGGTTCATCAAAACCAACTGCTTTGATGGTTTTTTCTGGGAAATGATGTTTGAGAAGAGCTTTCAAGCCCACTTGACTTCCCAAGGCATCAGGGTCTGGTTTCATATGACGATGAATGATAATCGTGTCGTATTCTTTGATTTTTTCTAAAATTTGATGGCAAATGTCCATAAATAACCTCAATTCTTTCTCATTTCATTGTAGCACAAGAATTTTTATTTTTAAAATGAAAAAGATGTGATATAATGGAGAAAGATAAATTGAGGAGGACGATATGGCATTAGCAAAAATTGTATTTGCCAGTATGACCGGTAATACCGAAGAAATTGCAGACATTGTAGCAGACAAATTACGTGACTTGGGCTTGGATGTCGATGTTGACGAATGTACAACGGTTGACGCTTCAGACTTCTTGGAAGCTGACATCGCTATCGTTGCGACCTATACTTATGGTGATGGAGAATTGCCTGATGAGATGATGGACTTCTACGAAGATTTAGCTGATCTCAATTTGAATGGCAAAATCTACGGAGTGGTCGGCTCAGGAGATACCTTCTACGATGAATTCTGTAAAGCTGTTGATGACTTTGACCGTGTTTTTGTGTCAACAGGGGCAGAAAAAGGTTCAGAGTGTGTTAAAGTTGATCTTTCTGCCGAGGAAGAAGACATTGAACGCTTGGAACAATTCGCAGAAGAATTGGCTGCTAAAGTAGGATAAGCATAAACGTGCGCTGATGTAATCAATCAGTGCATTTTTCTTATCGAGAGTTGGGATTTTACTAGCCTATTTAGTGACTTTTTGATACAATAATTCAAATAAAGGAGGATACTGTATGGATTTAGATATTATTCGCCAAGAAATTGATCAAATCGACGATCAAATTGTTAAACTTCTAGAAGAACGAATGCACTTAGTTGAAGGGGTTGTGGCTTATAAGAAAGCTTCGGGTAAACCGATTTTAGATACCAAGAGAGAAGAAGTTATTTTTGAAAAGGTTAGAAGTCGTGTAGAGGACAAGCGCTATCAGGAGACTATTGTAGCGACTTTTTCGGATCTACTCAAACGTTCGCGTGATTATCAGGATCAAAATATCAAATGAAAAAAGAACAATTTTATCCGCTAGGGATTTTTCTAGCTGCCATGTTGGGCGGATTGGTCCGCTATCTAGTTTCCACTTGGTTACTAGCCAGTCCAGACTTTCCTTGGGGAACTCTCTTTGTTAACTATCTGGGTATTTTCTGCTTGGTTTATCTTGTCAAGGGATATCTGGTCTATAAGGGAACAAGTAAGGGCTTGGTTTTAGCGCTGGGGACGGGCTTTTGTGGTGGTTTGACAACCTTTTCCAGTCTCATGCTTGATGCTGTGAAACTACTGGATACAGGGCGGTATCTTAGTTTGGTCATGTATTTACTTTTGAGTATCGGTGGAGGTTTACTCTTGGCTTATTTTCTAGGGAGGAAGAAATGGTAATGGTCTATCTTGCAATTGCTTGTGGCTTCGGAGCGCTCGTACGGTATTTCTTTTCTCGCTATAATCAAGCTTCTAAATTGCCCTTGGGAACGCTTATAGCCAATCTTCTAGGTTGTTTTTTAATTGGATTATTCTACAATCATGTGGAGTCTAAGGAAGTCTATGCTATTCTAGCAACAGGATTTTGTGGTGGTTTGACAACTTTTTCGACCTTGAATGATGAACTTCAAAGACTGTTAAGTGATAAGAAGGTATTTTATAGCTACCTAGCCTTAACCTACCTAGGTGGTTTAGTTGCGATTTTTTTAGGAATTCTGCTATAAATTTCTTTACTTTTTTGTGGAAATTTGGTAAACTGTATCTTGTGTGTAATGGACGCACAAAAATACAGTTTATCCGCTGAGGAAGATTCCTCAAGATTGACAAAGATAGGAGAATAAAATGAATCCATTAATCCAAAGCTTGACTGAAGGTCAACTTCGTACAGATATTCCATCATTCCGTCCTGGTGACACTGTTCGTGTACACGCGAAAGTTGTCGAAGGTAACCGTGAACGTATCCAGATTTTTGAAGGTGTTGTTATTGCACGTAAAGGTGCTGGCATCTCAGAAAACTACACAGTTCGTAAAATCTCTAACGGTGTAGGTGTTGAGCGTATCTTCCCAATCCACACTCCACGTGTTGAAAAAATCGAAGTTGTACGTTACGGTAAAGTACGTCGTGCGAAATTGTACTACTTGCGTGCACTTCAAGGTAAAGCAGCTCGTATCAAAGAAATCCGTCGTTAATTCGACTAAAAAACTCTGCTTTTCAGCAGAGTTTTTATCTAGCTCCCTTAGTTAAATGGATATAACAACTCCCTCCTAAGGAGTAGTTGCAGGTTCGATTCCTGCAGGGGGCATTTTTGGAAGCGTAAAGAAGCATAAAGAATATTCAAAGTGTTTGTTTATGGGCAATCATCACAATTTAGTTTTTTAAAATAGGTTAGTATTTTTGGAATCTTTGACCAAAGTGTGACCAAAATTATATTTTGATTAATGATTACAGAATAAAGTGGATTTGCATAGTAACTTTGACATCTATTAGTTAAAAAATAAGGACTTCCTGTATTAGAATGTCCTTATTTTTATTATGGAATTAGACAAATGAGGTTAAGGTTCAGATCTATGAACTTAGAAAGCAAGTACAAAGCTTTAAACAGCTTTCAAAAAGATTTGGTGTGGACTTTTCGGGCTAAGGTATGTGACGAAATGAATTGATTGTTATGAAATAGAGAGCCTAAAAAATGGGGAAAATCGTTATTATTCCCCTGAACTTGATATGTTGTAAAAGACTATTTCTTGTCTGTTAAATATATTAATAACAAAATCTAAATATGATAGTCTAATATCTAATCCATTTCAAGTGAATAAGTTTATCAATCGTTTGAGTAAGAAAATTTCAAAAGAAGAAGAGATAGGTTTTCAAAAATAACCTATCTAGTCATTGTTTATATATAATTTGTATTTTTTGGTTTATTAATTTGTATTTAAAAATTTAATCATGTTACAATTAAAATTGAAATCGAATAGAAAAAGGAAAAATGCAAACGTGGGCACACTATTAGCAACCAGATTAAAAAATAGACGAAAAGAATTAAAAATGTCTCAGCGAGAATTGGCCGAGGGGATATGTAAACAGGGACAGATTAGTCGATTAGAGAATGGAGAATTTACTCCAGGAGCAGACTTTTTATATGCTCTGTCTAAGAAGTTAAAAGTTAGTATAGATTATTTTTTTAACGAGCAGATTGGAGAGGAGATTGATGAGCTATCAGAGTTTAAGAAGTTAGCCCAGACATTTATCACAAATCGAAATTATGAGTCTTTGAAATATATATATGAATTAGAGAGTGTAAAGGTACATCGCTTGTCTCTAGTAAATAAATTTTATATGGAGTGGATAAAATCTCTTATAGATTTTTATTTCTACGGGCAAAAAGAGGAGGCTGTGGCAAGATTGGAGAAGGTACTGTCTCAGTTAAGTGTAATTGACTTGACCTACCTTCAAGTTGCAAATACTCTATTTAATTTTTATTATGATATTGAAGATTTAGAAAGTTTTAATGAAATTCGAGAAAAGTTAGAGTATCAAGTAAATCAACTCAAGTTAAACACAATTGAAGAATTAAACCTTTCTATTAAATTTAATTATAATGTTTGTCGCTACCTATGGTTGCAGAATAATACTGAAGAAGCTATTACAAAAATCACAGATACGATAAAGCAATGTAAGACGTATAGAACAACATATCTTTTGGCTGATTTGTATTTATTGATGGGAAATGTCAGTAAGAATTTTTCTTCTAAAGTTGCAGTAAAAGAGTACTTTGAAACGGCTTATTTTCTATATAAGCTTGAGGGAAATATGTCAATGGCTCTTAAAATTGAGCATTACATTGCAGATATAACAGAATAGTAAAGACGATGTTCAATTAAGCATCGTTTTTTTGAACCCAAAAATACAAATAAGTATCTAATAAAAATAAATAAAAAAATATTATCAAAAATGTTGACAGTATTATATTGAAGTGCTAAAATGAGTGCAAGAAAATATTAGGCTTTGTGTCCATAAAACATCACCAGAAACTTACTATAGACTGAGTGAATGTAAAGAGACTTCAGCCTTTAAAGAATTGAGAGGTAAAATTAATGAATGAATTAGAAGTTAGATTTGAACTCAACGATGAGAGAGATTATAATAATGCTATTTCATATTTAGAAAAAAATCTTATAAATTTAAGAATGAAAAATAAGCAAGTTGATGAATATTTTAAAACAAAAGGAAGAGAATTTGAAAATGATGAGGTAGGTAGCTTTATTTACAGAATTCGTCAAGAAGCTGATGATAAGGCATGTGTTTTCACAAGAAAAGATACGATAAAACAAGGAATGTGGAGTGAAAGTGAAATAGAGTTGGAATCTGAAAAACTAGAATTTGTAAGGAATATCTTGCAAGATGGTTTTTCAAATATTTTCACAATAAGTAAATATAGAAAGACTTATCATGACGCATTAGAAAATAAAACGATTAATCTAGATAAGATTGATGGTCTTGGATTTTATCTTGAAATAGAGATTTTAGGAGATTTTTCAAAAGAAGATTATAATAATTTTTATGAGAAAATGTGCGGAGAGTTCTCGTTTTTAAATTCAAAAATAGAAACAAAGGGCTATGTCCAATTAATGAGAGAAAAAAATGGACGTAATTGAAAATATCAAATAGTCTTGTTGGGATTGTTTACTCAATTGCTGGATTTGGAAGTTTAATAGCAGTAACCTTTCTTTCTACTTTTTGAATAAGAAGGATGTCTTTATCTTGATTTTAGAGTATCTGGTGAGGATGTATATTTCATTGAGTTAGAAACTATGTATGGTTTAAGTGAAAATAGTGAGGTACCAACTCTTGCAAAGAGGTTTGGAATAAGTCTTACCGATTTAATAAAAAGTGATATTCATCGTGATTTAACTAGAAAGAAGGGACATTTTGGATATTAACAAGAAAACGTTTTATACAATAACTTTTGGTGAATTTATATCAAATATTGGAGATAGATTTCAGAAAATTGCTTTTCCAATCTTAATTTACCAAGAATTTCATTCGTCTTTTGCAATGGGAGGAATGGTGATTATTGAATTGCTACCTCAATTCTTCTTGGGATTTGTTATGGGTTACTTATTAGATAATTTCAATAAGAAAAAAATACTATTATGGTCTACATTAATACCTGCATTATTATGTAGTGTAATACCGATATTATCTAAATATTCAGTTTCTATATTTTTTTACTATGTTATTGCATTTTTGATACCTTTATTTTTCGACACTTTTTTTCAAACAGGATTCTCAGTCATTACTCCTGCCTTATTTGAGAAGGAAGAATTACAAAAAAATATAATTCTCAATTTCAAGGTGTACGAACTATTTCAAAAATTAATTTCTCCAGCTCTAGCAGGGGTATTAATGTTAAAGTTTAATATTAATAGTATTTTTTTATAAATAGTGCTTCTTTCTTGTTATTATTTCTTTCAATACTAATTTCATATATTCCAGATCAAGAACACAAGGAGAATGGTAATGATGATATAAAAGAAATGTTTGTAGGTTTTAAAGAGAACTTTACAAATATTAAGTTGAGGATTTCTTTACTCTTTACTATTGTTGTGAATATCGCTATGCTAGGCTTCAATGCAACGATTATTTATTATTTACAGGATCAATTAAAATTATCAAATAGTCTTGTTGGAATTGTTTACTCAATTGCTGGATTTGGAAGTTTGATAGCAGTAACCCTTCTTTCTACTTTTTTGAATAAGAAGGATGCCTTTATCTTGATGAATATATCAATGGCAACCATCCCACTTGTCATTATGGCGAGTGGAATAGTAGAAAATTGGATATTTTTTGGAATTTGTTATTCAATTTTGAGCGGATTAATTACAATAGCTTCTGTTTCGATTACAACAATACAGCAGCAAGAAAGTACTGAGTATAATATTGGTAAAATACTTTCTAGTTCTTTTGTAATAGCTACCATTTTTGCTCCTTTTGGAGGGATACTGGCTGCTTATTTTAATTGGCTTTTAAACCCGAGATTAAGTCTAGTTATTTTGGGATTACTAAGTAGTTTATTGGTTATTCTTATAAAGAGTTATGAAAAAAAGCTAACTAAGAAAAAGAACCGCAATATTTATAAAGGAAGATTAGTGGATTAATTATCATTAGAAAAAAATAATATTAATTCGTAGTAAAATAAAAAAATGAAAAAGGTTTTACATAATGTACTACCTTTTTCAGATTTAATAATTATTTAGGGGATAGAACTAGAAACCCAAAATACTGAATTTTAAACTGCACCCCAAAAGTAAGATTTTTTCTGTCTAACTTTTGGGGTCAGTACAGTATCTCTAACTTCTGGAGTGCTTTTTCTATATTCAAATTATTTTACAGTACCCATGTACGGATGGCATGGGCAACGCCAGATTCATCATTAGATTTAGTGATGTATTTGGCGATTTTTTTGATTTCTGGATTTCCGTTTTCCATGACAACTGGGTTACCAACGACTTCCAGCATGGCGCGGTCATTTTCTTCATCACCGATAGCCATGGTTTCATCTTTGGTCAATCCGAGTTTTTCAGCTAGGTGAGTTATGGCTGAACCTTTGTCCACATTCTTTTTAAGGAGTTCGAGGTAGAAAGGAGCAGATTTGTTGATGGAGTAGCGCTCATAAAATTCTGCTGGGATCTTTTCAATCGCAGCATCGAGAATCTCAGGCTCATCGATGAACATACATTTGACGATTTCCTTGCCAGCCATTTCTTCAGGTGTGCGGTAGAAGATAGGCATGCTGACGAGGGTTGATTCGTGCACAGTGTATTTTCCGATATTGCGATTGGCAGTATAGATACCGTCCTTAGTAATAGCGTGCATATGGACACCGAGCTTACGACTGAGAAATTCCATATCCAGATAATCCTCATAAGTCAAGGATTCGCTGATAATCTCATGTCCTGTAGCGGTTTCTTGGACAAGGGCACCATTGAAAGTCACAACATAGTCACCCTCGTCTCTCAACTGCAAGTTGTCGAGAAGTTTGGCAACACCTGCAATAGGGCGGCCAGTTGCAATCACGACTTTGACACCAGCTTCTTTTGCATCTTGGATGGCAGAAAAGACTTCAGGAGTAATCTCCTTTTGGCTATTGACTAGGGTTCCGTCAATATCAACGGCAATTAGTTTAATACTCATAAAATTCCTCTTCTAGTTTTTATTTGGGGTAAAATGATCATTCTCAATCAAGTGTAAAAATTGCTGGGTAATGCTTGCGAAGATGCTGTTTTGGTCCAACATTTCTTTGGGGAAATAAAAACGATTATCTCCGTGGCGACTGCCAGCAAGGGATTGGACGATAGGAGACAGGCTAGAGAGTTCTGCCAGTTCTCCATTTTTTTGTAAAATCTCAATCTGTGTCCGTGGATTTTCAGATTCGGGACGATAGATATCATAAGGGAGGTCAAAGTTCTTATGAATGGCAGTATAGTAGTCGGGATCAAAGCCAATGTCCTCAACCAATTTTCTCATGCTGGTGAGTTGGTCTTGGTTCTCTTGTGAAAAGGTAATGGATTTAAAGACCTTGCGGTTGACAAAGCGTTGCGACAGGTCTGCAAGAATCTTATCAGGACTGGTCATCCAGAGCTGGAAGTAGGTATTCATCACACCATCATCCAGAGCCAGATAGTTAGCTAAGGTAACATTTTTTTCAAAGAAAGGCAGGAGGTGTGGAGAAGTTCGTCCAAAAAAGTCCTTGTCCTCAGGATAGAGTTCCTTAGCACGTTTGAGGAGATTCTGCAGGAGAACTTCCATGGCGCGTGTTGCTGGGTGGAAATAGACCTGCATGTACATCTGGTAACGACTGAGGACATAGTCTTCGATGGCATGCATGCCATTGCGCTGAAAGGCTATACCATTTTCGACAGGACGAATGACACGCAAGATCCGAGTCAGGTCAAATTCCCCATAAGAAGCTCCTGTAAAATAGGAGTCGCGCAAGAGATAGTCCATGCGGTCCGCATCAATCTGACTAGAAATGAGTTGCACGACCTGCTTGTTAGGATAGGTGTGGTCAATGACACTGGCTACCTTTTCTGGAAAGTCTGGCGCCACTTGTAGCAGAACTTGGTGAATCTCCGTCTCAGGACTTTGGATGATTTCCTGAGTGATTGCTTCATGGTCGGTATCAAAGAGATGTTCAAAAGTATGGGAGTAGGCACCATGCCCGAGGTCATGGAGTAGAGCAGCGGTCATGGTGAGGAGTGATTCAGCATGATTCCATTCCTCAGGATATTTTTCTTCAAAAATCTCTGTGATACGTCGAGCAATCTCATAGACTCCTAGACAATGGGAGAAGCGACTGTGTTCTCCACCGTGAAAGGTATAACTGGAAGTTCCCAGTTGCTTGATACGGCGCAAACGTTGAAATTCTTTTGTATTAATCAAGTCATAGATGATTTGATTATCGACATGGATGTAGTTGTGAACTGGGTCACGGAATACTTTTTCGTTCATATGACCATTATAGCAAAATCCTGCTCTTTTTGGTAAAATAGTAGGACAAGAGACAAGAAAGAGGACCTGATGTGAAGATTCGGATGCGAAATACGATTCAGTTTGATGAGCAGTTGGAAGTGATTGACCAGCTTTATGATGTTGAAGTGCATGAAAAGGGAGATTATAGCTACCTGCTTTTTTATAATGAGGAAAAGGAAAAAGTGGTTATTAAATTTCATGGTCAAGAACTGGTGATGACCCGTTTTTCCAATCCCAAGACCATTATGCGCTTTCTAAAAGATAGTGATAGTTTAGCCTATATTCCTACACCAATGGGCATGCAGGAGTTTATCATCCAAACGAGCCATTATCAAGTTGATGGGCAAAAGATTGAACTAGATTATCAACTACAAAAATCAAGAGGGACAACCCTTTTGCCAGCTATCAATTGGAAATTACTTGGAGCTAGGATCTCGTCTTTTTTTCAAATTTAGCTGGCTATCTTCTCAGATTAGTCTGCTAATGTGGTAGATTAGGCTAATTTTTGGTATAATAAAAAGTTATGGAAATCGAAAAAAACCAATCGTATGAATGCGCTCTTTGAATTTTTATGCAGCGCTTTTTGACAGATAAGCAAATGAATTATATAGAGCTCTACTACGCTGATGATTACAGCCTTGCTGAAATTGCCGAGGAGTTTGGTGTCAGTCGTCAGGCTGTCTATGATAATATCAAGCGGACAGAAAAAGATTCTGGAAGATTATGAGATGAAATTGCACATGTACTCGGACTACATTGTCCGCAGTCAGATTTTTGATCAGATTTTGGATCGGTATCCCAAGGATGACTTTCTGCAGGAGCAGATAGAAATTTTAACAAGCATTGATAATAGAGAATAAGAGGAAGAAACATGGCATTTGAAAGTTTAACAGAACGTTTGCAGAACGTCTTTAAAAATCTACGTAAAAAAGGAAAAATCTCTGAATCTGATGTCCAAGAGGCAACCAAAGAAATTCGCTTGGCCTTGCTCGAGGCCGATGTTGCCTTGCCTGTTGTAAAGGACTTTATCAAGAAAGTTCGTGAGCGTGCAATCGGGCATGAGGTCATTGATACCCTTAATCCTGCGCAACAAATTATTAAAATCGTTGATGAGGAATTGACAGCCGTTTTAGGTTCTGATACTGCTGAGATTATCAAGTCACCAAAGATTCCTACCATCATCATGATGGTAGGTTTGCAGGGGGCTGGTAAAACAACCTTTGCCGGTAAATTGGCTAATAAACTCAAGAAAGAAGAAAATGCTCGTCCTTTGATGATTGCGGCGGATATTTATCGTCCTGCTGCCATTGACCAGCTTAAGACCTTGGGTCAACAGATTGATGTGCCTGTTTTCGCTCTTGGAACAGAGGTACCAGCTGTGGAGATTGTTCGTCAAGGTTTGGAACAAGCCCAAGCTAATCATAATGACTATGTCTTGATTGATACGGCAGGTCGTTTGCAGATTGATGAGCTTTTGATGAATGAGCTTCGTGACGTGAAAGCACTGGTTCAACCAAACGAAATTCTGCTCGTCGTTGATGCTATGATTGGTCAAGAAGCGGCCAATGTTGCGCGTGAGTTTAATGCTCAGTTGGAAGTGACTGGGGTGATCCTTACTAAGATTGATGGCGATACTCGTGGTGGTGCGGCTCTATCTGTTCGTCACATTACTGGCAAACCGATCAAGTTCACTGGTACAGGTGAAAAGATTACGGACATTGAAACCTTCCATCCAGACCGTATGTCTAGTCGTATCCTTGGTATGGGGGATATGCTCACTTTGATTGAGAAAGCTTCTCAGGAATACGATGAGCAAAAAGCCCTTGAAATGGCTGAGAAGATGCGCGAAAACACATTTGATTTTAATGATTTCATTGATCAGTTGGATCAGGTGCAAAACATGGGGCCAATGGAGGACTTGCTCAAGATGATTCCAGGCATGGCCAACAATCCAGCCCTTCAAAACATGAAAGTGGATGAGCGCCAGATTGCGCGCAAACGTGCCATTGTGTCTTCCATGACACCTGAAGAACGTGAAAATCCAGATTTGTTAAATCCAAGTCGTCGCCGTCGTATCGCTGCAGGTTCTGGAAATACCTTTGTCGAAGTCAATAAATTCATCAAGGACTTTAATCAGGCCAAACAACTCATGCAGGGTGTTATGTCTGGTGATATGAACAAGATGATGAAGCAGATGGGAATCAATCCAAACAACCTTCCAAAAAATATGCCAAATATGGGAGGAATGGATATGTCAGCCCTTGAAGGAATGATGGGACAAGGCGGTATGCCTGATTTGTCAGCTCTCGGAGGAGCAGGAATGCCGGATATGAGCCAGATGTTTGGAGGTGGACTCAAAGGTAAAATCGGTGAATTTGCCATGAAACAGTCTATGAAACGCATGGCTAATAAAATGAAGAAAGCAAAGAAGAAACGCAAGTAAGACAAAGGAAGGCCGCAGGGCTTTCCTTTTTTAGAAAGAAGAAAAATGAGCACTTCCGTAATTGGAAATGCTCGTTTTTTGATGTGTTTAGACTCTTATACTCAATGAAAATCAAAGAGCAAACTAGGAAAATAGCCGCAGGTTGCTCAAAACACTGTTTTGAGGTTGTGGATAGAACTGACGAAGTCAGTAACCATATCTACGGCAAGGCGACGTTGACGTGGTTTGAAGAGATTTTCGAAGAGTCTTAGTCTTTATCTTCGTATGGCAAGATTAAGTTCAAGATGATTCCTGTCATGGCTGATAGGGCAGTTCCTGAAAGGGTAACTGGACCAAGTTTAAGGATAGCTCCTCCAAGTCCAAGAACCAACATAGCACTTGCGATGATTAGGTTACGCATTTGACCAAAATCAACACGTTCTTTGATCAAGACTTTCAAACCGTTGCTGGCGATAACTCCATAGAGAAGGATTGACATACCACCAAGTACAGCATTTGGAATAGTTGAAATCAAGGCTGTGAATTTACCAAGGAAGCTAAGGGCAATCGCGATAAAGGCAGCGTTACGGATAACTGAGACAGAAGCGATACGAGTCATACCGATAACCCCTGTATTTTCTCCGTAAGTTGTATTGGCTGGACCACCAAGGAAGGCAGAAACAGAAGTTGCGATACCGTCACCAAGAAGAGTACGGTGAAGACCTGGTTCTTTCAAGAATTGACGACCACAGATTTGACCCAAAACAGTATGGTCTCCGATATGCTCAGAAATTGTTACGATAGCGATTGGCAAGATAGCGATGGTTTCTGGACCAAAGTAAAGATTGTATTCTTTAAAGGCACCACCTGTGCTAAATGGTAAGTAGAAACCAGGAATTTCGAACCAGTTGGCTTTAAGAACTGGTGTAAAGTCAACCAAACCAAGAGTTAGTGCGAAGAGGTAACCACCGATAATGGCAAAGAGGAATGGAATGATTCGTAGGAAGCCTTTTCCTTTTGTATTGATAAAGGCAGCAATCAAGAAAGTAACAACGGCTACAAGAGCATTTTTCCAATTTCCATCAGCTACAAGACCAGCGTTGGTAACAGCTGAACTTGCAAGCCCAAGACCGATAACGATGATCATAGGTCCGATGATGATTGGTGGCAAGAGTTTATCAATCCATTTTGTACCTGCAAAACGAACACCAGCAGCGACAAGGACATAGATAAAACCTGTAAGGATAACCCCTGTTTGTGCAGCTGATACATCCCCTCCTAATTCCTTCATAGCTAGGGACATAGCTGTGATAAAGGCGAATGATGATCCTAGATAAACTGGAACTCTAAAACCAGTTGCGATCATGTAGATGAGTGTTCCAACACCTGAAGCAAAAAGAGCAACAGATACAGGCATTCCCAAAATCAATGGTACCAAGATGGTCGCCCCAAACATGGCGAAAACGTGTTGGAAACTAAGGAGAATTCCTTTTCCAGCTGAAGGACGTTGGTCAACGTCTAGTAACAAATCAACAGTTGATTCTTGTTTCATATAAACCTCACTTTTGGGCATCAAAAAAGAGCCCATTATTTTACAGCAATAGGCCCTCAGAGTAAGACTTCTCTAAAATCTAGACTTTAAAGAGTTTCAAGTATTTCTGCGTCTTCGTCACCTCACGGGATGACATTAAAAACCTTTGCTTGTGATAGTATAGCAGAAATTCCGAACTTTGTAAATATTTTTTACTAAAAAATTTAAAGCGGACGTTTGTTGGGCATGCCAGCCTTTCTTGGATATTTATTTGGTGTTTCTTTTTTCTTTTCCACCACTGTGATATAACGCGGATCTCCATTCGGTAGGGCGTAGCTGAGATTGTCTTCGACTTTACTGAAGAGGAGGTTGAGGGCATTCTTAGCTTCTAATAATTCTTCAGGCGCATTGCTAGCCTTGAGTGCCAATAGTTTGCCACCAACTTTAAGGTAGGGAATGGTCAATTCAGACAAGACCTGCATACGGGCAACCGCACGAGCTGTTACAAAATCATATTGAGCACGGAAGTTTTTGTCTTGGGCAAAATCTTCGGCACGTCCATGGTAGAAATGAACACCGTCCAAATTCAGTTCTTGAGCCAAAAGTTGGAGGAAATTGATGCGCTTGTTGAGAGAATCAATGATGGTCACATCTAACTGAGGATAGAGAATTTTCATCGGCAGACTAGGAAATCCCGCTCCAGCTCCAATATCAAGAAGTTTGATAGTTTCATTGGGAATCAAACCTTGAAGAATGGGTGCAATCGAATCGTAAAAATGTTTGAGATAAACTTCTTCCTTGTCCGTAATAGCTGTTAAATTAATCTTTTCATTCCACTCGACCAAGAGTTCAAAATAACGTTCAAATTGTTTTTTTTGCTGGTCCGAAAGTGGAAGATTCTGCTCGGCAAGCAGGTTGTAAAATGTTTCTGGTTTCATAGTTATTTCCTTCTTTAGTATCATTTTATTTTACCACAATCATTAAAAAAATTTGATATACTGGTACTAATCTAAAAGTAGAAAGGACTTATATCATGACTTGGATTATTCTTGGAGTTATCGCTCTTATTGTTATTTTTGTGATTGTTAGCTATAACGGTTTGGTTAAGAATCGTATGCAAACAAAGGAGGCTTGGAGTCAGATTGATGTTCAGTTGAAACGTCGAAATGATCTCTTGCCAAACTTGATTGAGACTGTAAAAGGTTATGCTAAATATGAAGGTTCTACCCTTGAAAAGGTGGCAGAACTTCGTAACCAAGTGGCGGCAGCAACTTCACCAGCAGAAGCTATGAAAGCTAGTGATGCACTCACTCGTCAGGTTTCAGGTATCTTCGCAGTTGCAGAAAGCTATCCAGATTTGAAAGCTAGTGCCAACTTTGTTAAATTGCAAGAGGAGTTGACAAACACAGAAAATAAAATTTCTTACTCTCGTCAACTCTACAACAGTGTTGTCAGCAATTATAATGTAAAATTAGAAACTTTCCCAAGCAATATTATCGCTGGAATGTTTGGATTTAAAGCAGCAGATTTCCTTCAAACACCAGAAGAGGAAAAGGAAGTTCCTAAAGTTGATTTTAGCGGTTTAGGTGACTAAAATGTTGTTTGATCAAATTGCAAGCAATAAACGAAAAACGTGGATTTTATTGCTGGTATTTTTCCTACTCTTAGCTCTTGTTGGCTATGCTGTTGGTTACCTCTTTATGCGGTCTGGGATTGGTGGTTTGGTTATCGCACTGATTATCGGCTTTATCTATGCCTTGTCCATGATTTTTCAATCGACAGAGATTGTCATGTCTATGAATGGAGCACGTGAGGTTGATGAGCAAACGGCACCAGACCTCTACCATGTAGTGGAAGATATGGCTATGGTTGCTCAGATTCCTATGCCCCGTGTTTTCATCATTGATGATCCAGCCTTAAATGCCTTTGCGACAGGTTCTAACCCTCAAAATGCGGCGGTTGCTGCGACGTCAGGTCTCCTAGCTATCATGAATCGTGAAGAACTAGAAGCTGTTATGGGACATGAAGTCAGTCATATCCGTAACTATGATATTCGAATTTCGACTATTGCCGTTGCCCTTGCTAGTGCTATCACCATGCTTTCTAGTATGGCAGGTCGTATGATGTGGTGGGGTGGCGCAGATCGCAGACGAAGTGACGATGATAGAGATGGAAATGGTCTTGAAATCATTATGCTAGTGGTTTCCCTCCTAGCTATTGTGCTGGCCCCTCTTGCTGCAACCTTGGTGCAACTAGCTATTTCTCGTCAGAGGGAATTCTTAGCTGATGCTTCCAGTGTCGAGTTGACCCGCAATCCTCAAGGGATGATTAATGCTCTAGGTAAGTTGGATAATAGTAAACCGATGAGTCGTCCTGTCGATGATGCCAGCAGTGCACTTTATATCAATGATCCTAAGAAAGGTGGAGGGTTCCAAAAACTCTTTTATACCCACCCACCTATCTCAGAACGAATTGAACGTTTAAAACATATGTAAAAAAGAATCCAGAGGTCGTCTCTGGATTTTTGCTATGTTGCAAATTTATAAATCTTCTAAATTAACTAGCTCCAAACCGTGTTCTGTCAAGTGATAGATGGTCGAACAGATTTCTTTTAAGAAACGACGGTCATGCGAAACAGTGATGATACCGCCTGGATAGGTTGCAAAGAGTTTTCTGATTTCAGGTTGAGAAGTGGGAGAAAAGTTTCGTGTGGGTTCGTCCAGAAGGAGAAAGTTTGGTTTGCGCAGTACTAAATCCAAAAGCAGGAGTTTACCTTGTTGTCCGCCAGATAAGGAGCTAATTTGATGCTGCATTTCTGGATAACTGAAATTGAGACTGGCTAAGTGAGATTGGATTTTCTGCAGTTCCTCTTTTTCCCCAGTTTTGCTGAGATAGGCGATTGGGGATAAATTCAATTGCAGTTTTTTGTGGTAATCTTGTGGCATAAAACCAAGTGAAATCTCTCTTTTTGCGCTAAGCAGTTGTTGCAACTTGGATAGCAGAGTCGATTTTCCAACACCATTTGGCCCGATGATACCGATTTTATCTTGGGCACGGACAGTTAGTTGTAGGTCTTGCATCAAAATTCGCTCGCCAATGGACAAATTTTCTTTTTCCTGTTGGATTAAGACTTTAGAGGCCGGTAATGGTTGGATGTCTGAGAAGAAAAGTCTGATTTCTTCCTCTTCAAGTGGCTTTTGGGTCATGGCCTGAGCTGCCCTTTCGTAGCGTTTTTCTTGTGAGAGGACAGTTTTCATCTTTTTAGCTAATAGGCGACCGGCAGTACTGTCTTTGGTAGCTCGAAGCGCAGTTTCTACATTTTTCTTGACTCGCTGATGTTTTTCCATGGTTTTATCGTAGGCTCTTTGGTCGTTAGCAGCTTGCTGGCTTTGTTTGGCAAAATTAGCCTTTCTCTGGTCGCTATAGCTATCATAGTCTAAATGCTCTACTAGCGTTTTTGCTTCTTTACGGTGCTTGACCAGTTGCAAGTGGACAATAGTATCAGCCGTTTCAGAAAGAAAGTCTTCATCATGGGAAATGAAAATAACAGTTTGCCTAATCTTGCGAATCTGACCTTTTAGCCATTCAACTGTTTCAAAGTCCAGGTCATTTGAAGGTTCATCTAAAAATAGAATCTCAAAGAGTTTGGCTAACTCATGGATGAGCTGAATTTTCAAAGCTTCGCCCCCTGATAGACTGCCAATATTTTGGTCACTAGCGAAGCGATCGCTATCAAAATGCAATTCCTCAGCCAAACGATAGAGGATACTGTAGTCTAAATCAATAGAATCTAAAAAGAAGTAGTCGTGTAAACTTCTCTTTTTCAGGTCCTCAGGGAGTTTTTGAGGAATGTAGGCCAGTGACTGATAGTCAGACTGGATGTTCCCCTTGATAGTGAAATCATACAAAGCTTCCCCCATTAAAATTTTAAGTAAGGTTGATTTGCCATTTCCTTCTTCGCCAATAATAGCTACCTTTTCCCCGTCTTGGATGGTCATGCTTAAGTCAGAGACAAGGTCTCGTAAATCTTTGTTTTGTGTGATGGTTAGATGATTGATGTTTATCATATGATTGCCCTTTCTAGAATGTCGATAGTGCATAACAAAAAGCTCTACTTTACCTAGTAGAGCCAAAGTTTATGTCAAAAAAACTCTATTAAAATGCCAGAAAAAGAGCATAAAAGAGCACACAAAAAGAGACAAAAACAAGATCTACTAAATAAAGGTTCCTTATTTGATAGACTTAATTGTTCATGTCTCCCTTACCTCCGAGTATTAGTACCTCTATCCTATACCTTTCAGGATATTTTGTCAACAGAAAACTGACAATTCTAATCTCTAAAATCCGAAAACAGGTCCATAACATAAAGAGTTAGTAGGTGCTTGACATGCTCGTAATGGAATTTATCATAGTTGCGCCAAGCGGTACGTGCTGATCGTTTAGTTTTAGGCTACCAAGACCAATCAGAAGACTAGTAGATTGGTAATATTTCTCAAGGTCGATTAAAATACTGTTGTCCAACTTTTCCGATTTTTTGAGTTCTTGCAGAGTAGTATTTAGCAGCTCTTGTAGACGGAAATCATCGGCTGTACCTTGTTTGCAGCTTTGGTAGCTTTTATTTAACTCGGAAAGGAGTTGGCAAGCTTCGTTGATGATTGCTTTGTCTTCCATATGAGCTTCCTCCTTGCTCTGATCTATTCTTGCCGATAGTATAGCACTAAAAACAAAATCGTCATGATGAATATATCAAGAATTTAAATTTTAATCACAAAGTTTGGTGGGCTGATTTGTAGCCTTTTCATGGTATAATCAAGAGAGTAAATCTTTATGGAGGAAGTATGAAATTAAATATTCAAGAAATTCGTAAGCAGTCTGAAGGCTTGCATTTTGAACAAACCTTAGACCTAGCCGCAGACCTGCGTGCACGCAATCAAGAAATTTTAGATGTAAAAGATATCCTTGCAGTTGGGAAAGTACAGTACGAAGACCGTATGTATTTTTTAGATTATCAGTTGTCTTATACCATTGTTCTTGCTTCAAGTCGCAGTATGGAGCCAGTTGAGTTAGTTGAATCTTATCCAGTAACGGAAGTTTTCATGGAAGGCGCAACCAACCAACTAGATCAGGAAGTTTTAGACGATGATTTGGTCTTGCCTATCGAAAATGGAGAACTTGATCTTGCTGAGAGCGTGTCAGACAATATCCTACTAAACATTCCTATCAAGGTCTTGACAGCTGAAGAAGAGGCGGGTCAAGGATTTGTGTCAGGAAATGACTGGCAAATCATGACTGAGGAAGAATACCAAGCCCAACAAGCAGTTAAGAAAGAAGAAAACAGTCCTTTTGCTGGCTTACAAGGACTATTTGATGGAGACGAATAATGGTCTTGTCAAAAAAACGAGCACGAAAAGTGCTAGAAGAAATCATTGCTCTGTTTCCAGATGCCAAACCCAGTCTTGATTTTACCAATCATTTTGAACTCTTGGTTGCGGTCATGTTATCGGCCCAGACAACGGATGCAGCGGTAAATAAGGCCACACCAGCTCTATTTGCTGCCTTTCCAACTCCACAAGCCATGTCTGTTGCGACAGAGGGTGAGATTGCTTCACACATTTCTCGCCTGGGACTGTATCGAAATAAGGCTAAATTCCTTAAAAAATGTGCCCAACAGTTACTAGACGATTTTGATGGTCAAGTCCCTCAGACACGTGAGGAATTAGAGAGTTTGGCAGGTGTTGGTCGCAAGACAGCTAATGTTGTCATGAGTGTGGGGTTTGGAATTCCAGCCTTTGCAGTGGATACTCATGTGGAGCGTATTTGCAAACACCACAATATCGTCAAAAAGTCAGCAACACCACTTGAGGTGGAAAAGCGTGTCATGGATATCTTGCCACCTGAGCAGTGGCTAGTTGCCCATCAGGCCATGATTTATTTTGGAAGAGCTATTTGTCATCCTAAAAATCCAGAGTGTGACCAGTACCCACAGTTATATGACTTTAGCAATTTATAAGTTAGGGCATCAAAAGTTTTTGCTTGATTTTAGGTCTGCTTTGTGCTATATTAATTGATAACTAAATATTCCTTTAAACCTGTCCCGTGAGTCAGGCAAGGAGCGTGATGATAAAGTAGAAGGGTGAAGTCTATACTGTTTGCAGTAGGGCTCGCTTGGCTATACATTTCAAGTCTCCTTGTTTAAGGAGACTTTTCTTTTTGGAGGTTTGTCATGAAGGCAAAAGAAGTTGTAGACGAATTGACCGTCAAACGAGCGATTACGCGTATTACTTATGAGATTATCGAGCGCAATAAAGATTTGAATAAAATCGTCTTGGCTGGTATTAAAACTCGCGGTGTCTTTATCGCCCACCGAATTCAAGAACGTTTGGAGCAATTAGAAAATCTTTCAGTTCCTGTTGTGGAATTGGATACTAAACCTTTCCGTGATGACGTTAAAGTGGAGAAGATACTTCTTTTGTTTCTGTTGATGTGACAGGCCGTGAAGTCATCTTGGTGGACGATGTGCTTTATACAGGTCGTACTATCCGTGCTGCTATTGATAATATTGTCGGTCATGGTCGTCCTGCGCGCGTGAGTTTAGCAGTTCTAGTCGATCGTGGACATAGAGAATTGCCAATCCGTCCAGATTACGTTGGGAAAAATATCCCAACTAGTCGTTCTGAAGAAATCATCGTAGAGATGGCAGAACTTGATGGCCAAGACAGAGTTCTGATTACTGAAGAAGCTTAGAAAGCTAAAGGAGTAGCCATGTCAGAAAATCAACAAGCATTGAACCATGTGGTGTCCATGGAAGATCTCACTGTCGATCAAGTGATGAAATTGATCAAGCGAGGAATTGAGTTTAAAAACGGAGCTCAGCTTCCCTATGAAAACCACCCGATTGTTTCCAATCTTTTCTTTGAGGATTCTACACGGACGCATAAGTCCTTTGAAGTGGCAGAGATTAAACTGGGGACTGGAACGACTTGACTTTTGATGTGAAAGACTAGTTCGGTCAATAAGGGTGAGACACTTTATGATACTATTTTTAACCTCTATCTGCTTTAGGAGTGGATGTCTGTGTGATTCGCCATCCCAGAGGTCGATTACTACAGAGAGTTGATTGCTAGTCCGACGATTACGACTTCCATCATCAATGGTGGAGATGGTTCGGGACAACACCCTAGCCAGAGCTTGCTGGATTTGATGACCATTTATGAGGAATTTGGTCACTTTGAGGGGTCTCAAGGTTGCGATTGCAGGTGACTTGGACCACTCACGCGTTGCCAAATCCAATATGCAGATTTTGAAACGCTTGGGAGCTGAACTGTTCTTTGCAGGACCTGAGGAATGGAGAAGTCAAGAGTTTGCAGACTATGGACAGTTTGCAACCATTGATGAAATCATTGATCAGGTGGATGTCATGATGTTTCTCCGTGTGCAACATGAACGCCATGATAGTGGAGCTGTCTTTTCAAAAGAAGACTACCATGCCCAACACGGCTTGACTCAAGAACGTTACGATCGTTTGAAAGAAACAGCAATCCTCATGCACCCAGCTCCAGTCAATCGTGATGTAGAAATTGCAGATCACTTGGTTGAAGCACCAAAATCACGGATTGTCCAACAAATGACCAATGGTGTCTTTGTTCGAATGGCAATCTTAGAATCCGTACTGGCGAGTAGAAACGCCAACTAAAACACAAGACGTTAAAAGACGCCAGTGAGCGTCCACGAGAGGTGAAAATATGACAAAAAGACTTCTAGTATTAGAAGATGGCACAGTTTTTGAAGGCAAGGCCTTCGGAGCAGATATTGATGTAACAGGCGAAATCGTCTTTAATACAGGGATGACCGGCTACCAAGAATCCATTACAGACCAGTCTTATAATGGACAAATCTTGACCTTTACTTATCCTTTGGTAGGAAATTATGGAATTAACCGTGACGATTACGAATCCATTATTCCAACTTGTAAGGGAGTTGTTGTTTTCGAAGAAGCACGTAGAGCTAGCAATTGGCGCAACCAAATGACGCTAGATGAATTTTTGAAAGCCAAGAAAATTCCAGGTATTTCAGGAATTGATACGCGTGCTCTTACCAAGATTATCCGTAAGCATGGTACCATGCGTGCAACCTTGACCCATGTTGGGGACAGCATGGATCATGTGACGGACCAGCTCCAAGCAACAGTCTTACCGACAGACAATATCAAGCAGGTTTCTACTAAAACTTCATATCCAGCCCCAGGAGTTGGTTTGAGTGTAGTGCTAGTGGATTTTGGTCTCAAGCACTCAATCCTACGTGAACTTTCTAAGCGAAACTGTAATGTGACCGTGGTTCCATACACGACAACGGCAGAAGAAATTCTTCATCTTAATCCTGACGGAGTTATGTTGTCAAATGGACCAGGTAACCCAGAAGACGTTCCACAAGCACTCGACATGATTCGCGGTGTGCAAGGGAAAATTCCAATCTTTGGTATTTGTATGGGGCATCAACTCTTCGCTATGGCAAACGGGGCTAAGACTTACAAGATGAAGTTTGGTCACCGTGGCTTTAACCATGCAGTACGTGAAATCGCAACAGGACGAGTAGACTTCACCAGCCAGAACCACGGTTATGCAGTCAGCCGTGAGGATTTGCCAGAGCATTTGATTATCACCCATGAAGAAATCAATGACAAGTCAGTTGAAGGTGTACGTCACAGATACCAGCCTGCTTTCTCTGTTCAATACCACCCAGACGCAGCACCTGGTCCACACGATGCAAGCTACCTATTTGACGAGTTTATCGAGATGATGGAAGCTTTTAAACAATCAAACTAAGAACGAGTAAAAGCTCGTCGGAGAATTTATGTAACTGAACACGGACGGAAAGCTCGGAATTTAGAGAAACCAACTTGGATTGTCAATCCTTTCTTGGTTTCCTAAAATTCAATCGCTTTCTATTCGTCCTTTGTATTTTATTTAATGGCAACCCGAGAGTTGCCTAATAGAAAGGCAGGTCGTTTCTTTTAGTCGCTATCAGGCGAACTAAAAACTCCCTGCACTAGATTTTTTACCGAAAAGTATCGTTTCGCTAAAAAATCGTCGGAGAATTTATTTAATGTCGCTCTGTGAGGTGACGAATAGAAAGGAGAAGATACATTGTTCGCGGAAGTGAACACGCCCTAAGAACTGTGTAAAAAAGATAAACATGGTCTTGACGCTGAAGGCGTCTGCACCGAGTTTCCTATTTTCACTGTGTTCTTTACGGGCTTTGTATCATAAACTATGCCTAAACGTACTGATATTCAAAAAATCATGGTGATTGGTTCTGGTCCGATTATTATTGGTCAGGCTGCTGAGTTTGACTACGCTGGGACCCAGGCTTGCTTGTCGTTGAAAGAGGAAGGTTATGAGGTTGTTTTGGTTAACTCAAACCCTGCCACCATCATGACGGACAAGGAAATTGCTGATAAGGTTTATATTGAACCGATTACTCTTGAGTTTGTAACGCGTATTCTTCGTAAGGAGCGTCCAGATGCCTTGCTACCAACACTCGGTGGTCAGACAGGTCTCAACATGGCCATGGAATTGTCTAAAAATGGTATTCTCGATGAGCTTGGAGTGGAACTTCTGGGTACTAAATTATCTGCCATTGACCAAGCCGAGGACCGTGACCTCTTTAAACAATTGATGGAGGAACTTGAGCAACCAATTCCTGAATCTGAAATTGTTAATACAGTAGAAGAAGCAGTTGCCTTTGCAGCGACAATTGGCTACCCAGTCATCGTCCGTCCAGCCTTTACACTTGGTGGTACTGGTGGTGGTATGTGTGCCAATGAGGAAGAATTGCGTGAAATCGCTGAAAATGGTTTGAAATTGTCACCTGTTACCCAATGTTTGATTGAGCGTTCAATTGCAGGTTTCAAGGAAATCGAATACGAAGTTATGCGTGACTCAGCTGACAATGCTTTGGTTGTTTGTAACATGGAAACTTTGACCCAGTTGGGATTCACACAGGAGATTCCATCGTATTTGCCCCTGCGCAAACCATGTCAGACTATGAAAACCAAATGCTTCGTGATGCAAGCTTGAGCATTATTCGTGCCCTTAAGATTGAAGGTGGATGTAATGTTCAGCTGGCCCTTGACCCACACAGTTTCAAGTATTATGTCATCGAAGTAAACCCTCGTGTATCACGTTCGTCAGCCCTTGCCTCTAAGGCTACAGGATATCCTATTGCAAAATTGGCTGCTAAGATTGCAGTAGGTTTGACCTTGGATGAGGTTATTAACCCAGTCACAGGTTCAACCTATGCCATGTTTGAGCCAGCCCTTGACTACGTGGTTGCTAAGATTCCTCGTTTCCCATTTGACAAGTTTGAAAAAGGTGAGCGCCGTCTTGGGACACAGATGAAGGCCACTGGAGAAGTCATGGCGATTGGACGTAACATCGAAGAATCTCTCCTTAAGGCTTGTCGTTCCCTTGAAATTGGGGTTCATCACAATGAAATACCTGAACTTGCATCAGTTTCTGATGATGCCTTGATTGAAAAAGTAGTCAAAGCCCAAGATGATCGTCTTTTCTATGTCTCAGAAGCTATTCGTCGTGGTTACACACCTGAAGAAATTGCAGAGCTTACAAAAATTGATATCTTTTATCTGGATAAACTCTTGCATATCTTTGAAATAGAGCAAGAATTGGGTGCTCATCCACAAGATTTAGACGTTTTGAAAACTGCCAAACTCAATGGATTTTCAGACCGTAAGATTGCTGAACTTTGGGAAATGACAGCTGACCAAGTTCGTCAACTTCGCTTGAAAAATAAGATTATCCCAGTCTACAAGATGGTCGATACTTGTGCGGCGGAGTTTGACTCTGAAACACCATATTTCTATTCAACCTATGGTTGGGAAAATGAGTCTGTCAAGTCTGACAAGGAATCTGTACTGGTCCTAGGTTCAGGTCCAATCCGTATCGGGCAAGGGGTCGAGTTTGACTACGCCACTGTTCACTCTGTTAAGGCGATTCAAGCTGCTGGTTATGAAGCTATCATCATGAACTCAAACCCAGAGACCGTTTCAACAGACTTCTCTGTATCAGACAAGCTTTACTTGAGCCATTGACATTCGAAGATGTTATGAATGTCATTGATTTGGAGCAACCAAAAGGAGTTATCGTTCAGTTTGGTGGTCAAACAGCCATCAACCTAGCTGAACCACTGGCAAAAGCAGGTGTGACCATCCTTGGGACACAGGTTGCTGATCTAGACCGTGCTGAAGACCGTGATCTCTTTGAGCAAGCCCTAAAAGAATTGGATATTCCACAGCCACCAGGACAAACGGCTACCAATGAAGAAGAAGCAGTTCTTGCGGCTCGCAAGATTGGCTTCCCAGTTCTTGTCCGCCCATCTTATGTACTTGGTGGACGTGCCATGGAAATCGTTGAAAACGAAGAAGATCTTCGTTCTTATATGCGTACAGCGGTTAAGGCTAGTCCAGACCATCCAGTTCTTGTTGACTCTTACATCGTTGGGCAAGAGTGCGAAGTTGATGCCATCTCAGACGGAGAAAATGTTCTTATCCCTGGTATTATGGAGCATATCGAACGTGCTGGTGTCCACTCAGGTGACTCAATGGCTGTTTACCCACCACAAACCTTGTCGCAAAAGGTGCAAGAAACAATCGCCGACTATACTAAACGCCTAGCAATTGGTCTTAACTGCCTTGGAATGATGAATATCCAGTTTGTTATCAAGGATGAAAGTCTATGTTATTGAGGTCAATCCACGTGCTAGCCGTACGGTTCCATTCCTTTCTAAGGTGACCAATATTCCTATGGCTCAGGTGGCGACTAAGCTCATTCTTGGGCAAAGTTTATCAGAACTTGGCTACCAAGATGGACTTTACCCTGAAAGCACTCGCGTTCATATCAAGGCACCTGTCTTCTCCTTTACCAAACTAGCTAAGGTAGACAGCTTGCTTGGTCCTGAAATGAAGTCAACAGGTGAAGTTATGGGTTCTGATACTACTTTGGAAAAAGCTCTCTATAAAGCCTTTGAAGCTTCTTACTTACACTTACCAACCTTTGGTAACGTTGTATTTACCATTGCTGATGATACTAAAGAAGAAGCCTTGGACTTGGCTCGTCGTTTCCAAAATATTGGCTATGGAATCCTCGCTACAGAAGGGACAGTAGCCTTCTTTGCCAGTCATGGATTGCAAGCCCAACCTGTTGGTAAGATTGGTGATGACGATAAGGATATTCCAAGTTTTGTTCGCAAAGGAAGAATTCAAGCTATCATTAACACAGTTGGAACCAAACGAACTGCTGATGAAGATGGTGAGCAGATTCGCCGTTCAGCTATTGAACACGGGGTGCCCCTCTTCACAGCCCTAGATACAGCTAACGCCATGCTCAAAGTATTGGAAAGCCGTAGTTTTGTCACAGAAGCGATTTAAATAGAAAAAAGAGAAGGTATAACGATCTCAATGTCATTAAGTTAAGAAATTCAAATACAATTCTGTATTTGGGTTTCTTTTTTATGTGATAAACTATAATTAAGGAGGTATTTCCCATGATAAAACAGATAACATCCCACTTGAATAAGAGTATTCAGAGTATCCTTGGTCAAAAAGTTGAATTCGTCAAACAAGATGAACAGTCCTTTACTCGTAAAAGAAGTTTATCACTAGAAACTACGATTCGTACAATTCTGGGAATGGGAGGGAAATCCTTGTCAAAAGAATTACTAGATGCTAAACTGACGATTTCAAATTCAGCCTTTGTTCAAAGACGCTATCAGATAAAACCTGAGGCTTTCTATGCCCTATTTAAAGAATTCACAGCACCTATTCCACTTAATACTGATTTTCCAATATTCGCTGCTGATGGGAGTGATGTCTGTATTCCTCGAAATCCCATGGATACAGAAACCTCTGTCCAAACCCAAACGGATGTTAAATCCGATAATCTCATACACATAAACGCCCTATACGACTTGACGACTGGAGTGTATAGAGATGTTTCTATTCAAGACAAACATGCGCAACATGAGCGCTTGGCTCTGATTCAGATGATGAAGGCTTCTCCCTTTCGAGAAAGCTCTTGTTATCATGGATAGAGGCTATGAAAGTTACAATCTCATGGCTCATTTTCAAGAAAAAGGTTGGTTTTATGTCATCCGCATTCGCGAGGGAAAGCAATCTATGTATTCCTCCTTCAATTTGCCAAATACAGAGTGTTTTGAGCAAACATTTTCTCTAACATTATCACGAAAACAAACCAAGCAGTTTAAAAAACTTTATCATGATTTTCCCAATAACTATCATTTTATTCCGCACAATTCTACTTTTGATTTTCTTCCAGAAACAAGTCAAAAACAGGATCCTGTAGCACTCTATGAGCTTCTTTTTCGTATGGTGCGTTTAGAAGTGGAAGAAGGAAAATACGAAACTTTAGTGACAAATACAGACTATTCAGTCCAAGAATTAAAAAATCTCTACGCCAGTAGATGGGGCATAGAGACTAGTTTTCGTGACCTGAAATACAGTGTTGGCTTGGTCAATTTTCATGCAAAAAAGAAGGAAGGGATTCTCCAAGAAATCTTTGCTCGTTTTACAAATTTTAACTTTTGTCGTTGGGTAACCTCGCAAGTTGCCATCGACAGTAGTCACAAAAAGCAAAGATACAAAGTGTGTTTCTCAGATGCGGCTTATGCCTGCCGTTTATTTTTAAACGGTTCCCTTTCTTCCCTCCAGTTGAAAAACTACCTCAAAAAACAGTTATCTATTATTCGACCCAATCGAAAATATCCAAGAAAGATAAAGGCTCAATCGGTAGTTGATTTCATCTATAGAGTAACATAAATCTCAAAAAATAGGATGAAAAAACCTTTATTTGTCATGTAAAAAAACAGAAGATGCGATAGAGAATCACCTTGATGACCTCAATCACACCTCCTATTCAAGTAGTTAGATCACTAACTTAATGACATTGGTATAACGATCTTCTCTTTTTTGTTATATTTTTTCTTGTAAACTACTGCTTAATCAGCTTTTGCGAAAAGCTTTTATACTATGACTATACCACTCCTGCATTTTTTTTTGAAGGAAAAGTCATGTAATCGCCATACATCTGGGTTAAAAAGACATCATAATTTTTAGGAATTGGTAACATTCTTCCCTCAAACTCTGTTAAGATTAACTCTTTGAAAGTATTTATTTGGAAAACACCCTTCATTCCCTCTTTATCAACTCCAACCATTCCCTCATATTTCGGCTGTTCTACAACACTATTCTTAACTAACTTATCTATTTTCTTATAGAAGTATCTCGGATTGACAAATCTGAGAGCGTACCAGCTACATAATCTGAGAAAATCTTTTAATTTGCTGTCACCGTGAACTGCGCGTGATTTTTTGATATAAGCCAGTTGACGAAGAGCCACATACTTATAGCTCTTGTCGACAATGCTCAAATCTGTAAAGCGATCAATTGGGAAGACATCGATAAAGAGACTGGTGTCATGGCGCTTGTACTTAACATGGTCTTCGATAACAGTAGAAGTGTCCAAAATCGATGCGAAATTATGGAAGTACCAAGAAGAAGTGTCGTAGGAGAGAACCTTATAACGTGGATGGTCTTCTTCCTCAATAATCTTCAATAAGCGCTCATAATCTTCACGATAAAGGGAAATATCAATATCATCGTCCCAGGGAATCATACCTTTGTGGCGGATAGCTCCAAGCATGGTTCCATAACTGAGAAAATAAGGAATATCATGTTTCTTACAAGTCTCATCAATATAGTCTAGCAGGGCTAGTTGAATTTCTTTAATTTCTTCTTTTTCTAAATACTGCATCCTAATCCTCCAATTTATAAGCGTGAAATTCATGACTGTAGAAGCGTTTTTCTTCTGGTGGTAGGGTCATATAATCTCCATAAAATTGTGTCAAAATAGTATCAAATTTTTCAGGTGCTGGAAGGCTTAAATTCTCAAATGGGAGATTGATTGTTTTATCAAAGGTACCACTTGGGAAGACTTCCTTTTCCTTAGATTTAGAAGGGATAAAAGCCATATACTGCCCATTATCACGACTATATTTTTGAATTTCTTTCTCGATTTTATTTGCAAAATAACGAGGAGAAACAGGTCGAAGGAGCAACCAAAAGGCTGTTCGTATCCAATCTTTTAAAAGGCTATCTTTATAGACAATATTTTTATGTTTGCTGAAAGACAGAAGTTTGAAGCTTTCCAGCTTATAACAAATATCAATGACCTTAGGATCATCAAAGCGATCCATAGGGAAAATATCGATAAAGACACCAGAATCATAGGTTTTTTTGTATTTCGAGTATCGATTATTTTTAGTCGTACTGTCGGTTATTTTGATAAAGTTGTTAAAGTAGTTTTTGTCTGTTTCTAAGGATAGGAGCTTATACTTGCTTTTCTCCTTTTGGAAAATGGTAATAAATCGTTGGTAGTCTTCTCGAGGCATGGATAAATCAATATCGTCGTCCCAAGGGATAAATCCTTGATGTCGAACTGCACCAATCAGAGTACCGTAGTTAATGATATAGTTGATATTGTGCTTTTTGCAGAGAGTATCAATATAATCCAAAATTTCTAATTCAATTTGTTTGGCATCTTCAATGCTAAGTTGTTTCATTCTAAACTCCTAAGATTTTTTGAATTTATTTTTTAAGGCTAGGACATGGTTTAAAAATTCATAGAAAATGCTATCTTTGGTGAAGACAAGTAGACCAATATAAGAGATGGCTGATAGCAAGACAATCAAACCAGTATTAAGCAAAAATGGCAAATTAATGACCATATCCACAGGATACAAGAAATTAATCAGGAAATAAATTCCTACAAAAGAAAGTGAAAAGAGCGAGTATCGAACAGTATAGCTAAAGATATGTCCCAAGTGAATAAGTTGTTTTCTATGGATGAAAATGATATAGAAAACAAGTAGAGAGGCCTCTGATAGCATGGTCGTCAGTAAGTAGTATTCAGGAGCCACGATATGGTTGAAAAAGAGGAGACTATTCAAGCCCAAATTGAGTAATCCCGCGAAGACTGTATAGACTGTGATACGTTTTTCATAGCCATTTGTAAAGAGAATTTGGGAACCAAGAATGGTATCCAGTGCCAGGATAATCGTCCGAAAAGCGAAGAGAGAGGTTAAGATACCGCCTCCGATATATTTTTCACTACCATAAAGTAGGATGGCATTTGGTCCTAAAACCATGAGTCCAAAACTCAGTGGAATGATAAAGAAGTTAAAGATTCGACTTCCTCTGTTAACAAGTGCGACATAGGCTTCCTTATCGCCTTTTCCTAGATAGTAACTGAGACGAGGCATACTCACTCCAATAGCTCCTGTTACAACCCCAGCTATAACGGTTACAATTCGCTGAGCCATGGTATAGTAACTAACGTTGACATCAATCCCTGTTTTAACGAGGAAGAGTCGATCCAAAAATGTGAAGAGCATATTGGCATTGGCGAAGACCAACATAGCAGTAAGAGGGAGAAAGAGGGGGTTAAAATCACTTATGTGAATCTTAACAAGCTTAATGTCTCTTTTAATCCAAAAATAACTAATCAGATAGTTAATCAGTGTCGATAAACTCATCACAAGTGTATAGACAACAATATCGTGTTCATTTTTGACAAACAGGAAAATAGATACCAGCATCAGGATACGGATGAAGGCAGTCTTGTAAAAGAGAAAACTGTAATTTTCCAGAGCTTCATTGACCCACTCGATTGAAAAAATCTGGGCAATGAGTTGAATCCCCATAACAAGGTAGACTTTTTTGATGATTGGATTATCAGTAAAGAAGAGAGGATAGGCAAGGATATAGACAGCGGTGGTCAAAATCGTACAAGCTATGCACAAATAAAAAAGATTAGAGAAGGTTCTATTCAGATCTTTTTTGTTATCCTTGACATTACTGATAGCTCGCAAACCGTAGTTATAGACTCCATATGTCGCAAAGGGCAAGAAAAATGACAAAATAGTGTCAACTGAGTTGAAGTAACCATAGTCAGTTCGGTCCAAGAGACGCGCGACGTAGGTACCAGTTAAGATGGGAAAAATAATATTCAAGACACGAATTCCCATGTAAGATAGAGCATTTAATTTTATACTTTTCATTCAATTTACCTCGTTTTTCATTATATCATAAAGTTAGCTAATAAGAAATGAAGGGCAGTAAGTCAAATAATCACTTTGAAGTCTCAAAGCTTAATTTTAAGTTTTCTTTAAGGAAAGTATATTATTCTGGAGAACTCTAAAATTTCACAGCCATTTATTGGTAATGACTACAGAATTCCTAGTCATTACTAGAAATGGACTAGTTTCTTTGAATAATAGAACTCCTTAATCCTCCTATTCGGTAAATTCCCAAACTAACTTCCACCGCTAATCCAAGTGGAAGTTAGTCTGATAAAAATCGTAAAAACCAGTGGAATTCCGTGTCAGGGTAAGTTCCACTGGTTTTAATACTGCTTGATTTCATCGCTTTTGTAGCCAAAATGAATCGAAAAAAAGAGCGCACAAAATCCCCTCATCTGAAAGCGTTTCAGATTAAGTTCCGCTATGGTGGAAGTTAGTGTGAGACGTTTGAATGGGGTTGAAGATTAGTTTTTAGATTTTATGTTGGAGTAATTTTGAAGACTGACAGACGTCTTCTGCAGGTATTTTAGAAATGCCTAGAAGCTTAGGAATCTCTTCTCCATAGGTAAATGCAAAGAGCTCATAGGATGACTTTCCATTCAAAGCAGCACGTTTGACACTGTTGACATGCGAACAAACGAGATTGATGTCCTCTTGAGTTAAATTGTCAAAAGAAGTTCCTTTAGGTAGAATGTCACGAATTAGTGTGTGATTTTTCTCAATTCTCCCTTTCTGGTCAGAGCGATTAGGATCACAAAAGAAGAGTTTACTCTCTCCTCGCACATCCATTTCGATATCATCGACCCTGGCAAACTCTCCACCATTATCTGTCAGGATGACAGGAAAAAGTTGGAAGAAATCTTTGTCAGCTTGGTGAAGAGTGTTCTTGATTTTATAAAGGTGTTTGGTAACCTCAAGGGCAGTTTTATTATCCAGAAGTCTAGCGAAGATAAAGTTACAGAAAGAGAGATTGAAGGTGAGTAGTACTTTACCTCCCATCCTGCCCATAACGGTGTCCATTTCCAGCCAAGAGTCTAGTTGATTCAGTGCTAAATAGTTTTGGAAATCCTCATAGGAACGTCCTTTTTTAGCTTCTTTAGGGATGGAAGGTAGCTTACTTTTCCGTCTTTCTTTGAATTTAACGGCTCTGACTAGGTCAATAGGAGCGATAGATAGGTATCCTTTTCGGATATGTCGATAGACAGTTGAGGAGCTGACATCAAGGTTATGAGTTTTGAGGATATGATAGATGTGTTGTCCCTTTTTAACCCCATCAGAAATGACTTTGTCCATGTCCCAGAAGGTCTTGGAATTGAGGGGAGTTCCTTCACGAGCTTCGACAAGAGTTTGTTCGTATTGTTTTTGAGCTTGTTTAGCGAGATAGAAGACTTTCTGATAGCCACAATTTTGTCTTCTTTTAGGGCACCCATTACAGACAAAGGGAGCCTTATCGAGTAGAGGGCAGGGAAGGTTATTAGAGGTAGACTCTCGGACTTGTCTGTTTCGTTTGACTTCTTTGGAAACAGTAGTTGGGTCTTTTAGAATGGATTGTCCGATAACTTTGAAGGTTTCACCGCGCTCTAAGCCTAATTGAATATCATTACGATCTGAAAGGGTAAGGTGTTTATGTTTTGTCATAGTGGACCTCATTTCTAACTCAAACGTCTCACACTTAATTCCACCATAAAAATCCGTTTTAGACTAATTTCCACTTTGGTTGGGCAAGTGGAAGTTACTTTGAGAAGTTACCATCCTCCTATTCTAGAACGGGAGGGCCGGTATTTCTTTCATGATAGGACTAGATTGTGGTATAATAGAGAGAATAAGTTTTTTAGTAAGACAAAGGAGAAAAAAGATGATTTATGCAGGAATTCTTGCCGGTGGAACTGGTACTCGCATGGGAATTAGTAATTTACCAAAACAATTTTTAGAACTAGGTGATCGACCTATTTTGATTCATACAATTGAAAAATTTGTATTGGAACCAAGTATTGAAAAAATTGTAGTTGGTGTTCATGGAGACTGGGTTTCCCACGCAGAGGATCTTGTAGATAAATATCTGCCCCTTCATAAGGAACGTATCATCATTACAAAAGGTGGTGCTGACCGTAATACGAGTATTGAGAAAATCATTGAAGCTATCGATGCTTATCGTCCGCTTACTCCAGAGGATATCGTTGTTACCCACGATTCTGTTCGTCCATTTATTACGCTTCGCATGATTCAGGATAATATCCAACTTGCTCAAATCATGACGCAGTGGACACAGTGGTAGAAGCTGTTGATACTATCGTTGAAAGCACTAACGGTCAATTTATTACAGATATTCCAAATCGTGCTCACCTCTATCAAGGACAAACACCTCAAACATTCCGTTGTAAGGACTTCATGGACCTTTACGGTTCTCTTTCTGCTGAGGAGAAGGAAATCTTAACAGATGCATGTAAAATCTTTGTGATTAAAGGAAAAGATGTGGCCTTGGCTAAAGGTGAATATTCAAATCTGAAAATTACTACAGTAACAGATCTGAAGATTGCAAAAAGCATGATTGAGGAAGAGTAATAAAATGATTAATCAAATTTACCAACTAACAAAGCCCAAGTTTATCAATGTCAAATACCAGGAAGAGGCTATTGATCAAGAGAATCATATTCTCATCCGCCCTAATTATATGGCTGTCTGTCATGCGGATCAGCGTTACTATCAAGGAAAACGTGATCCAAAGATTTTGAATAAAAAACTGCCAATGGCAATGATTCACGAGTCATGTGGAACCGTTATTTCTGACCCAACAGGAACCTACGAGGTTGGTCAAAAAGTTGTTATGATTCCCAATCAGCCTCCTATGCAGAGTGATGAAGAATTCTATGAGAACTACATGACAGGGACTCATTTCTTGTCTAGTGGCTTTGATGGCTTTATGAGAGAGTTTGTTTCTCTCCCTAAACATCGTGTGGTGGCTTATGATGCTATCGAAGATACGGTTGCAGCCATTACAGAGTTCGTCAGTGTCGGTATGCATGCCATGAATCGCCTATTGACCCTTGCTCATAGCAAGCGGGATCGAATCGCCGTTATCGGAGATGGAAGTTTAGCTTTTGTGGTTGCCAATATTATCAACTATACTCTACCAGAAGCAGAGATTGTGGTTATTGGTCGTCATTGGGAAAAGTTGGAACTCTTTTCATTTGCCAAAGAATGCTATATCACTGATAATATTCCTGAAGATTTGGCCTTTGACCATGCTTTTGAGTGTTGTGGTGGTGATGGTACTGGACCAGCTATTAATGACCTGATTCGCTACATTCGTCCTCAGGGAACGATTCTCATGATGGGCGTTAGTGAATATAAAGTCAATCTCAATACACGCGATGCCTTAGAAAAAGGCTTGCTCTTGGTTGGTTCCTCTCGTTCTGGTCGCATCGATTTTGAAAATGCAATCCAAATGATGGAAGTAAAGAAATTTGCTAATCGTCTTAAAAATATCCTTTATCTAGAAGAACCTGTAAGAGAAATTAAAGATATTCACCGTGTCTTTGCGACCGATTTAAACACAGCCTTTAAAACTGTGTTTAAGTGGGAAGTATAAGTGCTGGAGGTTAATTGTGGAGAAAATCATTAAAGAAAAAATTTCTTCCCTACTTAGTGAAGAAGAGGGAGTCCTCAGTGTTGAACAACTGGGGGGAATGACCAATCAAAACTATTTGGTCAAAACAACAAATAAGCAGTACATTGTTAAGTTCTTTGGTAAAGGGACTGAAAAACTGATCAATCGTCAAGATGAAAAGTACAATCTTGAACTACTTAAAGATTTAGACCTAGATGTCAAAAATTATCTTTTTGATATTGAAGCTGGGATCAAAGTAAATGAGTATATCGAATCTGCGATTACGCTTGATTCAACGTCAATCAAGACCAAATTTGATAAAATTGCTCCAATTTTACAAACCATTCATGCTTCTGGCAAGGAATTAAGAGGAGAATTTGCTCCTTTTGAAGAAATCAAAAAATACGAATCTTTGATTGAGGAAAAAATCCCTTATGCTAACTATGAAGCAGTTAGAGAAGAAGTCTTCTCCTTAGAGAAAAGACTGGCTGACTTAGGTGTTGACAGAAAATCTTGTCATATCGATTTGGTGCCTGAAAACTTTATCGAATCACCTCAAGGACGACTTTATCTGATTGACTGGGAATATTCATCAATGAACGATCCAATGTGGGATTTGGCAGCCCTCTTTTTAGAGTCTGAATTCACTCGTCAAGAGGAAGAAGCCTTCTTGTCTCACTATGAGAGTGAGCAAACACCTGTCTCTCGTGAAAAGATTGCAATCTATAAAATTTTACAAGATGCTATTTGGAGTTTATGGACAGTCTACAAAGAAGAGCAAGGTGCAGATTTTGGTGACTATGGTGTGAATCGCTACCAAAGAGCTGTTAAAGGTTTGTCATATTATGGAGGTTCAGATGAAAAATAAAAATGGAGTTTCCTTCGGTCTACTCTCAGGTGTTTTCTGGGGTTTAGGTCTAACGGTTAGTGCTTATATCTTTTCGATTTTTACAGATTTGTCACCCTTTGTGGTTGCTGCTGCTCACGATTTCTTGAGTATCTTTATACTACTAGCTTTTCTCTTGGTAAAAGAAGGAAAAGTTCGTCTCTCAATTTTCTTAAATATTCGCAATGTTAGTGTGATCATCGGAGCCTTATTAGCAGGCCCCATCGGTATGCAGGCCAATCTTTATGCGGTTAAGTATATCGGTAGTTCCTTGGCTTCATCTGTATCGGCTATCTACCCTGCAGTTTCAGTTTTATTGGCTTTCTTCTTTTTGAAGCACAAGATTTCAAAAAATACTGTATTTGGGATTGTCTTGATTATTGGAGGAATTATTGCTCAGACCTATAAGGTTGAACAGGTCAATTCCTTTTACATTGGTATTCTCTGTGCTTTGGTTTGTGCTATTGCATGGGGAAGTGAGAGTGTTCTCAGCTCTTTTGCTATGGAAAGTGAATTAAGTGAAATTGAAGCCCTCTTAATCCGTCAAGTGACTTCATTCTTGTCTTATCTTGTGATTGTACTCTTCTCTCATCAGTCATTTGCAGAAGTAACCAATGGACAATTACTAGGTCTTATGATTGTCTTTGCAGCCTTTGATATGATTTCCTACTTGGCTTATTATATCGCTATCAATCGCTTGCAACCAGCCAAGGCAACAGGATTAAACGTGAGTTATGTAGTTTGGACTGTCTTGTTTGCAGTTGTTTTCTTGGGTGCATCACCTTCGTCTCGTTTTCAATGATAAATACGCTGACTACAATAACTTTTACTCTCTCTATCTCGTAAAAGAAGAATTGGCCAACAGCTATGTTATTGATGCCGATAATTATCTCTTTAAAAATATGTTCCGCAATGATTTGACACGTTCGACTTATTTTAGTGTCTATCGTGAAGATTGTACCAACGAATGGTTCTTGGTCTATGGAGATGACTATAAGGTTCAAGACATAACTGTTGATAGTAAGGCAGGTCGCATCCTTAGTGGTGTATCTTTCTGGGATGCCCCAACTGCAGAAAAGATTGTCAGCTTTATCGATAAGGCTTATGCAAGTGGTGAATTTGTTGATCTCTACTGGGACAATATGGTTAAGGATAATATCAAAGAGCTGGATGTATATGTTGAAGAATTAGAAGGCAATAGCATCTATGAGATAGATAGTGTTCAAGATTATCATAAATTAGAAGAAATTCTTAAAAACGAAAATTAAAGATTCCAACATCTGGCTGAAATAGTCGGATGTTTTTTTGATTTTTTACGAATAGATAGATGAGTAGAAAAAGAAATGGAGTTATTTATGAAAATCACAAACTATGAAATCTATAAGTTAAAAAAATCAGGTTTGACAAATCAACAGATTTTGAAAGTCCTAGAATACGGTGAAATGTTGATCAGGAGCTTTTGTTGGGTGATATTGCAGATATATCAGGTTGCCGAAATCCAGCCGTTTTTATGGAACGTTATTTTCAGATAGACGATACGCATTTGGAGAAGGAGTTTAAAAAATTTCCATCTTTCTCTATTTTAGATGACTGTTACCCTTGGGATTTGAGTGAAATATACGATGCGCCTGTGCTTTTATTTTACAAGGGAAATCTTGACCTCTTGAAATTTCCTAAGGTAGCGGTCGTGGGCAGTCGTGCTTGTAGCAAACAGGGAGCTAAGTCAGTTGAAAAAGTTATTCAGGGCTTGGAAAATGAACTGGTTATCGTCAGTGGATTAGCCAAGGGGATTGATACAGCAGCTCATATGGCAGCTCTTCAGAATGGCGGAAAAACCATTGCAGTGATTGGAACAGGGCTGGATGTGTTTTATCCTAAAGCCAATAAACGTTTGCAAGACTATATCGGAAATGATCATCTGGTTCTAAGTGAATACGGACCTGGCGAACAACCTCTGAAATTTCATTTTCCTGCCCGTAATCGCATCATTGCTGGACTTTGCCGTGGTGTGATTGTCGCAGAGGCTAAGATGCGTTCAGGTAGTCTCATTACCTGTGAGAGGGCAATGGAAGAAGGGCGCGATGTTTTTGCTATTCCTGGTAGCATTTTAGATGGATTATCAGATGGTTGCCATCATTTGATCCAAGAAGGAGCAAAATTGGTCACAAGTGGGCAGGATGTGCTTGCAGAATTTGAATTTTAATACTCTTCGAAAATCTCTTCAAACCACGTCAGCTTCACCTTGCCGTACTCAAGTACAGCCTGCGGCTAGCTTCCTAGTTTGCTCTTTGATTTTCATTGAGTATAAGAAGAAAGTCCGCTTACTAGACAAACTTTTCTTCTATATATAGGAGTTAAGTCTTGACAGTTATGCCAAAATGGTTTACACTTTATAAAGTTTATTACTTTGAAAAGGTGTGATACTGTGGCTACGGCAACAAAAAAGAAAAAATCAACAGTTAAAAAAAATCTAGTCATCGTGGAGTCGCCTGCTAAGGCGAAAACGATTGAAAAATATCTAGGCAGAAACTACAAGGTTTTAGCCAGTGTCGGGCATATCCGTGATTTGAAGAAATCCAGTATGTCCGTCGATATTGAAAATAATTATGAACCGCAATACATCAATATCCGAGGAAAAGGTCCTCTCATCAATGACTTGAAAAAAGAAGCTAAAAAAGCTAATAAAGTCTTTCTGGCGAGTGACCCGGACCGTGAAGGAGAAGCGATTTCTTGGCATTTGGCTCATATTCTCAACTTAGATGAGAATGATGCCAACCGTGTGGTCTTCAATGAAATCACCAAGGATGCGGTCAAAAATGCTTTTAAAGAACCTCGTAAGATTGATATGGACTTGGTCGATGCCCAACAGGCTCGTCGTGTCCTAGACCGCTTGGTGGGGTACTCGATTTCGCCTATTTTGTGGAAGAAGGTCAAGAAGGGCTTGTCAGCAGGTCGCGTTCAGTCTATTGCGCTTAAGTTAATCATTGATCGTGAGAATGAAATCAATGCCTTTCAGCCTGAAGAATACTGGACCATTGATTCTATCTTTAAAAAGGGAACCAAACAATTTCAGGCATCCTTCTATGGAGTGGATGGCAAAAAGCTGAAACTGACTAGTAATGATGAGGTAAAGGAAGTCTTGTCTCGTCTGACTGGTAAAGACTTTTCAGTGGATCAGGTGGATAAGAAAGAGCGTAAACGCAATGCTCCTTTACCCTATACCACTTCATCTATGCAGATGGATGCTGCCAATAAAATCAATTTCCGTACTCGAAAGACCATGATGGTTGCCCAACAGCTCTATGAAGGGATTAATATTGGTTCTGGTGTTCAAGGTTTGATTACCTATATGCGTACAGACTCTACTCGTATCAGTCCTGTAGCGCAAAATGAAGCAGCAAGTTTCATTACGGACCGTTTTGGTAGCAAGTATTCTAAGCATGGTAGCAAGGTTAAAAACGCTTCAGGTGCTCAGGATGCCCATGAGGCTATTCGTCCGTCAAGTGTCTTTAATACACCTGAAAGTATTGCTAAGTATCTGAACAAGGAACAGCTCAAGCTTTATACCCTTATATGGAATCGTTTTGTAGCGAGCCAGATGACAGCTGCTGTCTTTGATACCATGGCTGTTAAATTGTCTCAAAATGGGGTTCAATTTGCTGCCAATGGTAGTCAGGTTAAGTTTGATGGTTATCTTGCCATTTATAATGATTCTGATAAAAATAAGATGTTACCAGATATGGCTGTTGGAGATGTGGTTAAGCAGGTCAATAGCAAACCAGAGCAACATTTCACTCAACCGCCTGCTCGCTATTCTGAAGCGACCCTGATCAAGACCTTGGAGGAAAATGGGGTTGGACGTCCGTCAACCTACGCACCGACCATTGAAACTATTCAGAAACGTTATTATGTTCGCCTTACAGCCAAACGCTTTGAACCGACAGAGTTGGGAGAAATTGTTAACAAGCTTATCGTTGAATATTTCCCAGATATCGTAAACGTGACCTTCACAGCTGAAATGGAAGGCAAGCTGGATGATGTCGAAGTCGGAAAGAGCAGTGGCAACGTGTCATTGATGCCTTTTACAAACCTTTCTCTAAAGAGGTTGCCAAGGCTGAAGAAGAAATGGAAAAAATCCAAATCAAGGATGAACCAGCTGGATTTGACTGTGAAGTGTGTGGCAGTCCAATGGTCATTAAACTTGGTCGTTTTGGTAAGTTCTATGCTTGTAGCAATTTCCCAGATTGTCGCCATACCCAAGCAATTGTGAAAGAGATTGGTGTTGAGTGTCCAAGTTGTCATCAAGGACAAATCATTGAACGTAAAACAAAACGTAACCGCCTCTTCTATGGTTGTAATCGCTATCCAGAATGTGAATTTACCTCTTGGGACAAGCCTGTTGGTCGTGACTGTCCAAAATGTGGCAACTTCCTCGTGGAGAAAAAAGTCCGTGGTGGTGGCATGCAGGTTGTTTGTAGCAAGGGTGATTACGAAGAAGAAAAGATTAAATAAGAAGAGAGGCCTGAAAGTGAATTTCAGGCTCTTTTTGAGTAAGTGCTTGACAAAATTCACCATTGTATGCGAAACTAGAAGAAGATTATTTTATACTCAATGAAAATCAAAGAGCAAACTAGGAAACTAACCTCAGGTTGCTCAAAGCACTGCTTTGAGGTTGCAGATAAGACCGACGAAGTCAGGAACCATACCTACGTCAAGGCGACGTTGACGCGGTTTGAAGAGATTTTCGAAGAGTATTAACTAGGAGAAGTTATGCGTATTGTTTATCTAATTATTGGTTTTTTATCGCTGGCCTTGGCTATTGTTGGGGTTGTCTTGCCCTTGTTGCCTACAACTCCCTTTCTTTTGCTGTCTATTGCTTGTTTTTCCAGAAGTTCCAAGCGTTTCGAAGACTGGCTTTATCATACCAAGCTCTATCAAGCATATGTAGCTGATTTTCGTGAGACTAAGTCTATTGCGCGTGAACGTAAGAAAAAAATTATCGTATCTATCTACATTTTGATGGGAATTTCTATTTATTTTGCCCCTCTTTTACTAGTCAAAATCGGTCTAGGAGCCTTGACCATCTTTATCACCTATTATCTCTTTAAGGTCATTCCAGACAAAGAATAAAAAATAGTATCTGTTTCCCTTGATAAAATTGAAAGCATATTCACAATAATATGATATAATAAATTTAAAGTAATCTTCAAGGAGAATCAAATGATTTACGAATTTTGTGCTGAAAATGTGACCTTGCTTGAAAAAGCGATGCAGGCTGGAGCTCGAAGGATTGAACTCTGTGACAATCTAGCAGTTGGTGGGACAACGCCCAGCTATGGAGTGACCAAGGCAGCTGTTGAACTGGCAGCTAACTACGATACGACCATTATGACCATGATTCGTCCACGTGGTGGTGACTTTGTCTATAATGAACTAGAAATTGCTATCATGCTAGAAGATATTCGTTTGAATGCTCAGGCTGGAGGTCAAGGGGTTGTATTTGGGGCTTTAACTGCTGATAAAAAGTTGGATAAGGCTAATCTTGAAAAGTTAATTGCTGCATCAAAAGGAATGGAAATTGTCTTTCACATGGCCTTTGATGAATTGAGTGATGAAGACCAGTTGGAGGCAATTGACTGGCTCAGCCAAGCTGGTGTCGCCCGTATCTTAACTCGTGCTGGAGTATCTGGCGACTCGCTAGACAAACGTTTTGCTCACTATCACAGAATTTTGGAACATGCTAAAGGTAAAATTGAAATTCTACCAGGTGGGGGGATTGACTTGGATAACCGTCAAACCTTTATCGACCAGCTGGGTGTAACACAATTGCATGGAACCAAGGTTGTCTTTTAAAAAATAGAAAGGAACTGCTAGCTTTTGGTAGCAGTTTTCACTTATGTTTGAAATTTTTAAATCCTATCAGTTTAATCAAGAAAAGGCTCGTGCCTATGGTTTTGTAGAAAATGGGGAAGTCTGGACTTATAGTTGCCAGATTTTGCAGGGTGATTTTGTCATGACTGTGTCCATCACTGCTGATAATGTGAATTTTCAGGTCTTTGATCAGGAAATGGGCGACCTCTATCCTCACGTTCATATGGAAAGTATGACAGGAAGTTTTGTTGCAAGTGTCCGTGAGGCTTGTCTGGAGATTCTCTACCAGATTCGGAAGGCTTGTTTTGAGGTACAGGATTTTATCTGTCCTCAGACTAAGCGTATCATGGCTCAGGTTCAGGAACAGTATGGTAATCAGTTGGAATATCTATGGGAGAAATCTCCTGATACGGCAGTGTTAAGACATGAAGGCAATCAAAAGTGGTATGCCGTTTTGATGAAAATCTTTTGGGATAAGTTGGAAAAGGGCAGAGAAGGACAGGTGGAAGCAGTCAACCTCAAGCATGACCAAGTTGCGGACCTGCTTTCAAAAAAGGGAATTTATCCAGCCTTTCATATGAACAAACGCTACTGGATTAGTGTGCCCCTTGATGATACTTTGTCAGATGAAATGGTACTGGAATTGATAGAAAAAAGTTGGAACTTAACCTCTAAAAAATGAAATATTTCAAGGATTTTCAATTAGCTAAATATTCTATACTGAAGAAATTTTCAGAAAATATTTGATTTTTTCTTGACAAGTGCTTTTGCCTATGCTAAAATACTAAACAAGATATCAAACGAAGGAGAAAGTCAAACATGAAAACAGCTAAGTTTAATCAATTTGCTTTGTTGTTGAGGTACTCGGGCTAGTGCAAAAAGCATTAGTCCTGTTTGGCTTACCAAGCGGGAGTAAATCAACATCTCGCTTGGACTTCTAAGCGAGATGTTTTTTTAAAACCACATTTGGAAAAGGGGAAATCTTATGAGAACAGTTGAATTTCTAGATACCAGCCTTCGGGATGGAGAACAGACACCTGGTGTTAATTTTTCAATAAAGGAAAAAATTGCCATTGCAAGGCAGCTGGAGAAATGGGGTATTTCAGCCATCGAAGCTGGTTTTCCAGCGGCTAGTCCTGATTCATTCACAGCAGTTCAGGAGATCGCCAAGGTCTTGAAAAAAACGGCGGTGACTGGGTTAGCACGTTCTGTCAAGTCTGATATTGATGCTTGTTACGAGGCTCTCAAGGATGCCAAGTATCCACAGGTTCACGTCTTTATCGCTACCAGTCCGATACACCGAAAGTATAAGCTCAATAAGAGTAAGAAAGAGATTTTAGAAGCTATTAAGGAGCATGTTTCCTATGCCCGTTCTAAGTTTGAGATTGTCGAATTCTCTCCTGAGGATGCAACCAGAACAGAGTTGGATTTCCTCCTGCAAGTTGTTCAAACAGCGGTTGATGCAGGTGCATCTTATATCAATATCCCTGACACGGTAGGATTTACCACTCCAGAAGAGTACGGCGCTATCTTCAAATACTTGATTGAAAATGTCGAGACGGATCGTCAGATTATCTATTCGCCTCACTGTCACGATGACCTCGGAATGGCAGTGGCTAATAGCCTTGCTGCTGTCAAGAATGGTGCAGGACGTGTTGAAGGGACTATCAACGGTATTGGTGAGAGAGCTGGAAATGCTGCTTTGGAAGAAATTGCAGTGGGGCTCAATATTCGTCAAGATTACTACCAAGCAGAAACCAGTATTGTCTTAAATGAGACTATCAATACGTCAGAAATGGTTTCTCGCTTCTCTGGTATTCCAGTTCCTAAAAACAAGGCCGTCGTTGGTGGCAATGCCTTTTCTCACGAATCTGGTATTCACCAAGACGGAGTCCTTAAAAATCCTCTTACTTATGAAATCATCACACCTGAATTGGTTGGGGTTAAGAGTAATAGTCTTCCGCTTGGTAAATTGTCTGGTCGCCATGCCTTTGTTGAGAAACTAAGAGAACTGGCCCTAGACTTTACAGAAGAGGATATCAAACCACTCTTTGCTAAGTTCAAGGCTCTGGCAGATAAGAAACAAGAAATCACAGATGCAGATATTCGTGCTCTGGTAGCTGGAACCATGGTTGAAATCCAGAAGGCTTCCACTTTGATGATTTACAACTGCAAACTCATGCGGATAATGACATTGAAGCGCTTGTTAGCCTAGTCAATATGGATGGCGAGAAAGTTGAATTTAATGCGACAGGGCAAGGTTCCGTTGAAGCAATCTTTAACGCTATCGATAAGTTCTTTAACCAATCCGTCCGCTTGGTATCCTACACTATCGATGCGGTGACGGATGGAATCGATGCCCAAGCTCGGGTTTTGGTTACTGTTGAAAATAGAGATACAGAAACCATCTTTAACGCAGCAGGGCTTGATTTCGATGTGTTGAAGGCTTCGGCTATTGCCTATATCAATGCTAATACCTTTGTTCAAAAAGAGAATGCTGGTGAGATGGGACGCAGTGTTTCCTATCGTGACATGCCTAGTGTGTAAAGGAGAATGCTATGACAAAGAAAATAGTAGCTCTAGCAGGGGACGGAATTGGCCCAGAAATCATGGAGGCTGGTTTAGAGGTTCTGGAAGCTCTAGCTGAAAAAACAGGTTTTGACTATGAGATTGATAAACGACCTTTTGGAGGTGCAGGTATTGATGTAGCAGGGCATCCCTTACCTGATGAAACACTCAAGGCATGTAGAGAAGCAGATGCCATTCTTCTAGCGGCTATCGGTAGTCCTCAGTATGATGGAGCAACGGTTCGGCCTGAACAAGGCTTGCTAGCTCTCCGTAAGGAACTCAATCTTTACGCTAATATTCGCCCTGTAAAAATCTTTGACAGTCTTAAACATTTGTCACCACTTAAACCAGAACGAATTGCTGGTGTAGACTTTGTCGTGGTGCGGGAGTTGACAGGCGGGATTTACTTTGGGGATCATATCCTTGAAGAGCGCAAAGCGCGTGATATTAACGACTATAGCTATGAAGAAATAGAGCGGATTATTCGTAAGGCATTTGAAATCGCAAGAAGTCGGAGAAAAATTGTTACTAGCATTGATAAGCAAAACGTTCTAGCGACCTCAAAACTCTGGCGAAGAGTAGCTGAGGAGGTCGCACAGGATTTCCCAGATGTGACCTTGGAACACCAGTTAGTGGACTCAGCTGCCATGCTCATGATTACCAACCCTGCTAAGTTTGATGTCATCGTGACAGAAAATCTTTCGGAGATATTCTCTCGGATGAATCAAGCGTTCTATCTGGTACACTTGGCGTCATGCCATCAGCCAGTCATTCTGAAAATGGACCAAGTCTCTATGAACCTATTCACGGTTCAGCACCTGATATTGCTGGTCAAGGAATTGCCAATCCTATCTCGATGATTTTATCAGTGGCCATGATGCTGAGAGACAGTTTTGGACGTTATGAGGATGCAGAGCGTATCGAGCGTGCAGTAGAAGCCAGTTTGGCAGCAGGAATTTTAACGAGAGATATAGGAGGTCAGGCTTCGACCAAGGAAATGACAGAAGCGATTATTGCAAGGTTATGAAGTTAGACGAAAAAATTAATCTTGCCCTCTTGATTTGGAATGTCATGATTTTCTTGATTTATGGCATTGATAAATCCAAGGCAAGGAGAAGAGCTTGGCGCATCCCAGAGAAAATCTTACTCATTTTAGCCTTTGCTTGTGGTGGTTTTGGAGCCTGGTTAGCAGGAATCATCTTTCATCACAAGACTCGAAAATGGTATTTTAAAATGGTTTGGTTTCTTGGGATGTTGACCACACTAGTAGCCTTATATTTTATTTGGAGGTAATGGATGGCAGGAAAATCAATTTTTGATAAATTATGGGATCGTCATGTCATAACAGGAGAAGAGGGGCAGCCTCAACTCATGTATGTGGACCAGCACTATATTCATGAAGTGACCAGCCCTCAAGCCTTTCAAGGTTTGCGAGACACAGGACGAAGATTGAGACGACCAGACTTGACATTTGGAACCTTTGACCACAATGTCCCGACGGTCAATATCTACGATATTCGAGATGTCATTTCCAAGGCTCAAATTGATAAGCTGGCTGAAAATGTTGAGGAGTTTGGGATTGAACATGCGGCCCACGGTTCTGAAAAGCAGGGAATCGTGCACATGGTAGGTCCAGAAACAGGAAGAACTCAACCAGGAAAATTCATTGTTTGTGGAGACAGTCATACAGCAACTCACGGGGCTTTCGGAGCAATCGCTTTTGGAATTGGGACCAGTGAAGTCGAGCATGTCTTCGCTACCCAGACACTCTGGCAGGTCAAACCCAAGAAAATGCTGGTAGAATTCACTGGTGTTCCTCAAAAGGGAGTCTATTCCAAGGATTACATTCTCGCCTTGATTGCCAAGTACGGCGTTGCTTGCGGTGTTGGCTACGTGGTGGAATATAGAGGTCAGGCTATTGATGCACTGAACATGGAAGAGCGAATGACCATCTGCAATATGTCCATCGAGTTTGGTTCTAAGATGGGAATCATGAATCCGGACCAAACCACCTATGATTATCTCAAGGGACGAGAATGTGTTCCAGAGGACTTTGAAGAGGCTGTGGCGGATTGGAAGACCCTTGTCAGTGATGAGGATGCCGTTTATGATAAGGTTATCCAGATGGATGTCTCAGGATTGGCTCCCATGGTGACCTGGGGAACCAATCCTGCTATGGGTGTTGACTTTGACAGTAGCTTCCCAGAAATTAAGGATATGAATGATGAGCGAGCTTACAATTACATGGACTTGGCACCAGGTCAAAAGCCAGCGGATATTGAACTAGGCTATATCTTTATCGGCTCTTGTACCAATGCTCGTCTCAGCGATTTGCAACTGGCTGCGCGATTTGTCAAAGGGAAGAAATTGCTCCCAACTTAACGGCTATCGTAGTCCCAGGCTCTCGTCCTGTGAAACGAGCTGCTGAGAAGTTGGGCTTGGACAAGGTCTTTCTAGATGCTGGATTTGAGTGGAGAGACCCGGGTTGCTCCATGTGCCTAGGGATGAATCCTGACAAGGTCCCTGATGGTGTTCACTGCGCCTCAACCAGCAACCGTAACTTTGAAGACAGACAAGGCTTTGGTGCTAAGACCCATCTCTGTAGTCCAGCCATGGCAGCAGCAGCAGCTATCGCAGGGCGTTTCGTAGATGTTCGGCAAATGCCAGAAGCCCAGTAAGGAGAGGATATGGAGAAATTTACAGTTTATACGGGAACGACCGTTCCTCTCATGAATGATAACATCGACACAGATCAAATCCTTCCCAAGCAGTTTCTCAAGTTAATTGATAAAAAAGGCTTGGTAAGTACCTCATGTATGCTTGGCGTTATCTGGATGACAAGTATACTGAGAATCCAGACTTTGTCTTTAACCGACCTGAATACCGCAAGGCTAGTATTCTCATCTCAGGGGATAACTTTGGGGCAGGTTCTTCGAGGGAACACGCGGCTTGGGCTCTAGCGGACTATGGTTTTAAAGTCGTGATTGCAGGATCTTTTGGGGACATTCATTACAATAATGAACTCAATAATGGCATGTTACCTATTGTTCAGCCTAGGGAGGTTAGAGAAAAGCTAGCCCAACTCAAACCGACCGACCAGGTAACTGTAGACTTGGAACAACAGAAAATTATCTCACCAGTTGGAGAATTCACTTTCGAAATCGATAGCGAATGGAAACACAAGCTCTTAAATGGTTTGGATGATATCGGTATTACTTTGCAGTATGAAGATTTGATTGCTGCTTATGAAAAACAACGACCAGCCTACTGGCAGGATTAGAAAAATAGAAAAGGAAACAGAACTATGACAAAACACATTCAATGGAACGGAACACTTTCACAAGAAGGCTATGACATTTTAAAAGGTGAGGGCGGATGTATCGTTTGCCCTACAAAAGTTGGCTACATTATCATGACTAGCGATAAGGCTGGTCTTGAACGCAAATTTGAAGCTAAGGAGCGTAACCGTAACAAACCAGGTGTTGTACTTTGTGGTAGCATGGATGAGCTTCGTGCTTTAGCACAACTCAACCCAGAAATTGAAGCCTTTTACCAAAAACATTGGGATGAAGATATTCTCCTTGGCTGTATCCTTCCATGGAAACCAGAAGCCTTTGAAAAACTCAAAGCATACGGTGATGGCCGTGAAGAACTTATGACTGACGTGCGTGGTACTAGCTGTTTTGTTATCAAATTTGGGAAAGCTGGTGAACAATTGGCTGCCAAACTTTGGGAAGAAGGCAAAATGGTTTACGCTTCATCTGCAAACCCATCTGGAAAAGGAAACCGTGGTAAGGTAGAAGGTATCGGAGAACGTATCGAAGGGGCAGTTGACCTTGTTATCGAGGCAGACGACTATGTGGCATCTATCCAGCCTGACAAACGATTGAAACTCGCTACGAGCAAGGCGTGATGGTGTCTATGGTCGATAAGGACGGCAAACTCATCCCAGAACAAGGAGGAGCACGTTCAACTTCACCAGCTCCAGTTGTAATCCGCAAAGGACTTGACATTGATAAAATCATGATGCACCTGTCAGATACCTTTAACTCATGGGACTACCGTCAGGGCGAGTATTATTAAGATAAAAAAGAAGTCTAGTGTTAAGAGACATTACAGCTCATAATACTAGGCTTTTTTATAGAAATTCTTTTCTTTTTCTATAGGATATGATATTCTATTTATAAAATATATGTTAATAAGTAATGCTAATATTTAAACATCATTAGTAAAAGGGGTTAGATTGATGAATAAAAGAAAAGTTAGTTTAGAAGATTTTTATAAATGGTGTAGTCAAAATAAAGAAGAGTTATTAAATAAGGCAACTGCTGGTGAAAAGTTTAATGATAAATTAAAAGAAGAGTTTCTCCAGGAATGGCCTTTGGATAGGATTTTAACAATGTCAATCGATGAATATGTAATAGGAAAGGGACAGCAAAAATAAGTCTTTGTGCTACGCTCTTGAGAAAGGAAAAATACAAAAAAATCTATTTCTTGGAATTTCTGGTGGCTCAGCTTCAAAAATTTGGTATTTATTGGAATAAAAAAACAAACAAATATAAAGATCAAGCTAATAATGAGATTTCAGAGTTGGATCAGCGATTTTTCAAAAATTAAAAATCAGATTTGTATGAAATTATCAAAGAAGGTATTCGTTTTAACTTTGAAAAATCCTATTTTTTTGATATGAAAAGATCAACAAATGAATTTATTGGTCGTTCTGCTATGGTGACAAAATTACTTTTGTATCTATTCTGAGGGAGATCCTTTCTTTGGTGTAAATATTAATAGTCAGAAAGAATTTTGGAACCACTTTGTTTCTCAGACAAATCAAGGTGGACCTTATCTGCAAAATCATAAAATAATTGGGCTGGTGTCCAAAACTTATCCTGAGTTGGAGCCATCGAAATTAGGAACTATGCTTTTTGAGTATTCTAAGCTTTTTATGGAAGGTAAGGAAGAAAATAGTACAATGGATTCATCAAACAATTTTCGTCATCAATTAACTCAATCTCTATTAAAGTCTCCAAACCTTATCCTACACGGTGCGCCAGGTACGGGAAAGACTTACCTTGCTAAAGAAATTGCTATGGAGTTAACAAATGGTAATAAAGATCAAATAGGCTTTGTACAGTTTCATCCATCTTATGACTATACGGATTTTGTAGAGGGGTTGAGACCGGTATCAAATGGGGATGGAGCTATTGAGTTTAAGCTCCAAGATGGCATTTTTAAGAAGTTTTGTCAGAAAGCTAGAGACGCTAAGAAAACCGGAGGTCAAGATAATTTCGTCTTCATCATTGATGAGATCAATCGAGGTGAGATTTCTAAGATTTTTGGTGAACTCTTTTTCTCTATTGACCCTGGCTATCGTGGTGAAAAGGGATGTGTTTCTACTCAGTATGCTAATTTACATGAGACTGATGAGAAATTTTATATCCCTGAAAATGTCTATATTATCGGAACTATGAATGATATTGACCGTTCAGTAGATACCTTTGATTTTGCTATGCGTCGTCGCTTCCGTTTTGTTGAAGTTACTGCCGAGAGTCAAGTTGGTATGCTAGACGATGTTCTCGGTGATGAAGCAAAAGAAGCGAAAAAACGTTTAAGAAACTTAAATGCTGCTATCGAAAATGTTCAGGAGTTAAACAGTCATTATCATATCGGACCAAGTTATTTCCTTAAGTTAAAGGATGTAGATTTTGACTATGAATCACTTTGGTCTGATTATCTTAAACCGCTTTTGGAAGATTATGTACGTGGTTCTTATGAAGAAGCTGAAACTCTTGAAACATTGAAGAAGGCATTTGATCTGACAAAGAATGAGCAAAAAGATCAGGCAGTAGCTGATGACAATGAAGGCGATGAAAACGATGATGCGGATAACCGATAATCAACACAAGATTGTTAAAGAAGAATTTGTTGAAGGCTATCCTAAACTAAGCAATCTTCTTTTAGATAGAACCTTGGAAAGTCTATCCCAAGATGAACGTATTTTTATTTTTCCAAATGATTTGAAAAATTCTCCTGACTTAGAAAAGGACCAAAAAATCTTTGAAACAGTTAATCAGAAAATCAAGACAGGAAATGTGATTGGTTTTCTTGGCTACGGTCAGGAAAGATTAACGATCTCTTCTCGATTTTCGAGTGAAAGTGATGACTATTTTTTACATTATCTATTGCAAAAGGTTCTACATATCAATCTGACTAGTTTAGATGTTGCTTTGTCGCGTGAAGATAGACTCTATCAACTTTTGATGTATCTCTTTTCCAAGTATCTTCAAGCTGCTCTCCGAAAAGGCCTTTATAAGGAATACCATAGATTTTCTTATAACGACAGTCATGTTAAGGGAGTGATTGATGTAGGAAATCATCTCAAGAAAAATCTTCCTTTCACGGGAAATATTGCCTACACAACGAGAGAGTTCACCTATGATAATCCCCTCATGCAGTTGGCCCGTCACACTATTGAATACATTAAGAACCAGAAAAGCATTGGTCAAGGGGTACTAGATAATCTCTCAACTAGTCGTGAAAACGTAGCTGAAATCGTGCGTGTAACGCCCTCTTATAAACTAGCTGATCGTGCTAAGATTATTCGGGGAAATCAATCTAAACTTTTGCGTCATGCATACTTTCACGAGTACAGAAAGTTACAAGAACTTTGTCTGATGATTCTAAACCAAGAAAAGCACGGTTTAGGGTATCAAGATCAAAAAATCCATGGTATTCTTTTTGATGTTGCCTGGCTTTGGGAAGAGTATGTTCATACTTTATTGCCAAAAGATTTCATCCATCCACGAAATAAAGAAAAACTAGGTGGTATTTCGGTATTTTCTGTTGGGAAACGGAAAGTATATCCAGATTTTTATCAAGAAGAGCTTAAAATAGTATTAGATGCTAAGTATAAAAAACTGGAATTGACTGAAAAAGGAATCAACCGTGAGGACTTATTCCAGCTGATTTCCTATTCTTATATTTTAGAAGCTGAGAAGGCTGGTCTTGTTTTTCCGAGCAAGGACAAGGTTGTTGATAATGAGATAGGAAAACTAGCAGGTTATGGAGCTTTGTTGAAGAAATGGTCTATCCAAATTCCTCAGAACTCTTCATCCTATCGTGAATTTTGTGAAATGATGGAAAACTCCGAAGAAATTTTTAAAAGAAATATTACTAAAGAAGTGGGGAGAAAATAATCTCTCCTCTTTCTTTTGTTTTTGATACAAGTGAAATCCGAACAATATATTTCAATTTATAAAATTATTTGACAAAAACTGTACTTTAGTTTATAATGAATTAAGGAAACGTCGGAAAAGGCGTAGTGATGCGAGAGCATAGGTAGGTCATTATAAAAGAAACGAGACATCGATATGTTAAATGAATTTCCAATTTTTGATTATGAAGATATTCAATTGATTCCAAATAAATGTGTGATTAAAAGTCGTGCAGAAGCGGATACAAGTGTCACTCTAGGAAATCACACCTTTAAACTACCTGTTGTGCCAGCTAATATGCAGACGATTTTGGATGAAAATGTAGCAGAGCAACTGGCTAAAGGAGGTTACTTCTACATTATGCATCGTTTTGATGAGGCAGGACGCATTCCTTTTATTAAGCGTATGCATGAGCAAGGGTTCATTGCTTCTATCTCTGTTGGTGTTAAGGACTATGAGTATGATTTTGTTAGCCAGCTCAAAGCTGATGCTCCTGAGTACATTACGATTGACATTGCCCATGGTCATGCGGATAGCGTGATTTCTATGATTCAACACATCAAGAAAGAATTGCCAGATACCTTTGTAATTGCTGGAAATGTGGGAACACCAGAAGCTGTGCGTGAATTGGAAAATGCTGGTGCGGATGCTACTAAGGTTGGAATCGGTCCTGGTAAGGTTTGTATCACCAAGGTCAAGACTGGTTTTGGTACAGGTGGTTGGCAGTTGGCTGCTCTACGCTGGTGTGCCAAGGCTGCACGTAAACCGATTATCGCTGATGGAGGAATTCGTACTCACGGAGATATTGCCAAGTCTATCCGCTTCGGTGCTAGCATGGTCATGATTGGTTCCCTCTTTGCAGGACATATCGAAAGTCCAGGGAAAACGATTGAAGTCGATGGTGAACAGTTCAAAGAATACTATGGTTCAGCTTCACAATATCAAAAAGGTGCTTATAAAAACGTCGAAGGCAAACGTATCTTGCTTCCTGCAAAAGGTCATTTGCAAGACACTTTGACTGAGATGGAACAGGACCTTCAAAGTGCTATTTCATACGCAGGTGGACGTCAGGTTGCTGACCTTAAACACGTTGATTATGTTATCGTGAAAAACTCTATTTGGAATGGGGATGCTTCCCACTAAGACGGCCTATCTCACTAGAAAAAAACTTGTTATTAGAGCAAATTTTTGTTATAATAAAACAAGTTTCCACCCTTAGTGTAATGGATATCACGTAAGATTCCGGTTCTTGAGATGGGGGTTCGATTCCCTCAGGGTGGATGTAAACATCCTAAAAAGCCTTTAATAGGGCTTTTTATTTATCCTGCCTCAAATTTGCCCCTAATACTCAATGAAAATCAAAGAGCAAACTAGGAAGCTAGCCGTAGGCTGCTCAAAGCACTGCTTTGAGGTTGTAGATAAGACTGACAAAGTCAGTCACATATATAATCCAAGGCGAAGCTGATGTGGTTTGAAGAAGTATAAAATTGAAAATCATATTCTATAGAATTTCCCAAATCCCCTCCTGTCCCGTTTTAAAGTGACTCAGGGGGCTTTTTTTGATATAATAAAAAGGACTGTTGTCAGTTAGAAAGAGGTTGGTATGAAAGAATTACAAACTGTACTAAAGAATCATTTTGCAATCGAATTTGCAGACAAAAACTTTACTGGAGACTGCCTTTACTCATACGAGTTATGCCAATGAGCACCGCCTCTTAAAAATTTCACACAATGAACGCTTGGAATTTTTAGGAGACGCTGTTCTACAGTTATTGATTTCAGAATATCTGTATAAAAAATATCCTAAAAAACCTGAGGGTGACTTGTCTAAACTCCGTGCCATGATTGTCCGCGAGGAGAGTTTGGCTGGCTTTGCGCGTGATTGCCAGTTTGACCAGTTTATTAAGCTTGGTAAGGGGGAAGAAAAATCTGGTGGTCGCAATCGTGACACCATTCTTGGCGATGCTTTTGAAGCTTTTCTTGGTGCCCTCCTTTTGGATAAGGATGTGGCCAAGGTCAAGAAATTTATCTATCAAGTCATGATTCCTAAGGTTGAAGCAGGCGAGTTTGAGATGATTACAGACTACAAAACCCATCTCCAAGAGTTACTTCAGGTCAATGGGGATGTGGCTATTCGTTATCAGGTGATTTCTGAAACAGGGCCTGCCCACGATAAGGTTTTTGATGTAGAAGTTCTTGTTGAAGGTAAGAGCATTGGTCAAGGTCAAGGTCGTTCTAAGAAATTAGCAGAGCAGGAAGCTGCCAAAAATGCCGTTGAGAAAGGGCTCGATTCATGTATTTAAAGGAAATCGAAATTCAGGGATTCAAGTCTTTTGCTGATAAGACCAAGGTCGTATTTGACCAAGGTGTGACGGCAATCGTTGGACCCAATGGATCTGGAAAGTCAAATATTACAGAAAGTCTGCGTTGGGCCTTGGGGGAGTCAAGTGTTAAGAGTCTCCGTGGGGGCAAGATGCCCGATGTCATTTTTGCTGGAACTGAAAGTCGCAAACCGCTCAATTATGCTTCTGTAGTTGTGACTCTGGATAATCATGACGGATTTATCAAGGACGCAGGTCAAGAAATCAGGGTAGAACGCCATATCTATCGTAGTGGAGATAGCGAATACAAGATTGACGGCAAGAAAGTTCGTCTGCGTGATATTCATGATCTTTTCTTGGATACAGGTTTGGGACGAGATTCCTTCTCTATCATTTCCCAAGGGAAGGTTGAGGAGATTTTCAACTCCAAGCCTGAGGAACGCCGAGCTATTTTCGAAGAGGCTGCTGGAGTTTTGAAATACAAGACTCGCAGAAAAGAGACTGAGAGTAAACTACAACAAACTCAGGATAATTTAGACCGACTTGAAGACATTATCTACGAATTGGATAATCAAATTAAACCTCTTGAGAAGCAAGCTGAGAATGCCCGTAAGTTTTTAGACTTGGAAGGTCAACGCAAGGCTATTTATTTAGACGTGCTGGTTGCTCAAATCAAGGAAAATAAGGCTGAATTAGAGTTGACAGAAGAAGAGTTGGCTCAGGTTCAGGAACTCTTGACGAGCTACTACCAGAAGCGTGAAAAATTAGAAGAAGAAAATCAAACTCTTAAAAAGCAACGCCAAGATTTACAGGCTGAAATGGCCAAAGACCAAGGCAGTTTGATGGATTTGACCAGTCTGATTAGTGATTTAGAGAGAAAATTAGCCTTATCGAAATTAGAATATGAGCAAGTAGCCCTCAATCAACAGGAAGCACAAGCCCGTTTGGCTGCTTTGGAGGATAAGAGAAATTCACTCAGCAAAGAAAAATCTGATAAAGAAAGCTCTTTAACTCTGTTAGAGGAAAATCTAGTCCAAAATAATCAAAAACTCAATCGTTTAGAGGCTGAATTGCTAGCTTTTTCAGATGATCCTGATCAGATGATTGAGCTCTTACGTGAACGCTTTGTGGCGCTTTTACAGGAAGAAGCCGATGTCTCAAACCAACTGACCCGCATCGAAAACGAGTTGGAAAATAGTCGTCATCTTTCTCAAAAACAAGCAGATCAACTAGAAAAGCTGAAAGAACAGCTGGCTACAGCTAAAGAGAAGGCAAGTCAGCAAAAGGCTGAGCTTGAAACAGCCAAGGAGCAAGTTCAGAAATTATTGGCAGATTACCAGGTCTGTGCCAAGGAGCAAGAGGAACAGAAACTTCCTATCAAACCCAACAAAGTCAACTCTTTGACCGTCTGGATAATCTCAAAAACAAGCAGGCGAGAGCTCAGAGTTTGGAAAATATCCTGAAAAATCATAGTAACTTTTATGCAGGTGTCAAGAGTGTCCTCCAAGAAAAAGACCGCCTTGGTGGAATTATTGGGGCAGTCAGTGAGCATTTGACTTTTGATGTGCATTATCAAACAGCCCTAGAGATTGCGCTTGGAGCCAGCAGTCAGCATATCATCGTAGAAGATGAGAACGCGGCGACTAAGGCCATTGATTTCCTCAAACGAAACAGATATGGTCGTGCGACCTTCCTTCCGTTGACCACGATCAAAGCGCGTACGATTTCTAGTCAGAATCAAGATGCTATCGCTTCAAGTCCAGGCTTCCTTGGCATGGCAGATGAGTTGGTGACATTCGATACTAGACTGGAAGCTATTTTCAAGAATTTACTAGCTACGACAGCTATCTTTGACACCGTAGAACACGCGCGTGCAGCAGCTCGTCAAGTTCGTTATCAGGTTCGTATGGTGACTTTGGATGGCACAGAGTTGCGCACAGGTGGTTCTTACGCAGGTGGAGCCAATCGCCAGAATAACAGCATTTTCATCAAGCCAGAACTGGAACAATTGCAAAAAGAAATTGCTGAAGAAGAATCAAACTTGCGTTCAGAAGAGGCGAGTTTGAAGACCTTGCAAGATGAGATGGCTAGATTGACAGAAAGATTAGAAGCCATCAAATCTCAGGGGGAGCAGGCTCGTATTCAGGAGCAGGGCTTGTCCCTTGCTTATCAGCAGACTAGTCAGCAAGTTGAAGAGCTAGAAACTCTTTGGAAACTTCAAGAAGAGGAATTAAATCGTCTTTCTGATGGAGATTGGCAAGCAGATAAGGAAAAATGCCAAGAGCGTCTTGCTACTATTGCCAGTGATAAGCAAAATCTGGAAGCTGAGATTGAAGAGATTAAGTCTAACAAAAATGCCATCCAAGAACGCTATCAAAATTTGCAGGAAGAGGTAGCGCAAGCTCGCCTGCTTAAGACAGAACTGCAAGGGCAAAAACGATATGAAGTGGCTGACATTGACCGTCTAGGCAAGGAATTAGATAATCTGGATATTGAACAAGAGGAAATTCAGCGCCTTCTCCAAGAAAAGGTTGATAATCTTGAGAAGGTTGATACAGAATTGCTCAGTCAACAGGCTGAAGAAGCCAAACTCAGAAAACAAGCCTCCAACAAGGTTTGATTCGCAAGCAGTTTGAATTGGATGATATAGAAGGTCAGCTGGATGATATTGCTAGTCATTTGGATCAGGCTCGCCAGCAGAATGAAGAGTGGATTCGCAAGCAAACTCGTGCTGAAGCCAAGAAAGAAAAGGTCAGCGAGCGCTTGCGCCATCTACAAAGTCAATTAACAGACCAGTATCAGATTAGCTATACTGAAGCACTAGAAAAGACACATGAACTTGAAAACCTCAATCTGGCAGAGCAAGAGGTTAAGGATTTAGAGAAGGCTATTCGCTCACTGGGGCCTGTCAACTTGGAAGCTATTGAACAGTACGAAGAAGTTCACAGCCGTCTGGATTTCCTAAATAGCCAGCGAGATGACATTTTGTCAGCGAAAAACCTGCTCCTTGAGACCATTACAGAGATGAATGATGAGGTCAAGGAACGCTTTAAAACCACCTTTGAAGCTATTCGTGAGTCCTTTAAAGTGACCTTCAAACAGATGTTTGGCGGAGGTCAGGCAGACTTGATATTGACTGAGGGAGACTTGCTGACAGCTGGGGTTGAGATTTCTGTTCAACCTCCAGGTAAGAAAATCCAGTCGCTTAACCTCATGAGTGGTGGTGAAAAAGCCTTATCGGCTCTTGCTTTGCTTTTCTCTATCATTCGAGTTAAGACTATCCCATTTGTCATCTTGGATGAGGTAGAAGCTGCGCTGGACGAAGCCAATGTTAAACGCTTTGGAGATTACCTCAACCGCTTTGACAAGGACAGCCAGTTTATCGTCGTAACCCACCGTAAGGGAACCATGGCAGCGGCTGATTCCATCTATGGAGTGACCATGCAAGAGTCAGGTGTCTCAAAAATTGTTTCGGTGAAGTTAAAAGATTTAGAAAGTATTGAAGGATGACAATTAAACTAGTAGCAACGGATATGGACGGAACCTTCCTAGATGAGAATGGAACGCTTTGATATGGACCGCCTCAAGTCTCTTTTGGCTTCCTACAAGGAAAAAGGGATTTACTTTGCGGTGGCTTCAGGGCGCGGATTTCTATCTCTAGAAAAATTATTTGCTGATGTTCGTGATGACATTATTTTCATCGCAGAAAATGGCAGTTTGGTAGAGTATCAAGGTCAAGACTTGTATGAAGCGACCATGTCTCGTGACTTTTATCTGGCGACTTTTGAAAAGCTGAAAACTTCACCCTATGTAGATGTCAATAAACTGCTCTTGACGGGTAAGAAGGGTTCTTATGTGCTAGATACGGTTGATGAGACCTATTTGAAAGTGAGTCAGCACTATAATGAAAATATCCAAAAAGTAGCGAGTCTGGAAGATATCACAGATGACATTTTCAAATTTACAACCAATTTCACAGAAGAAACGCTGGAAGCTGGAGAAGCTTGGGTTAATGAACATGTTCCTGGTGTTAAGGCTATGACAACTGGCTTTGAATCTATTGATATTGTTCTGGACTATGTCGATAAGGGTGTGGCTATTGTTGAATTAGCTAAAAAACTTGGTATCACAATGGATCAGGTTATGGCTTTTGGAGACAATCTAAATGACTTGCATATGATGCAGGTTGTAGGACATCCTGTAGCTCCTGAAAATGCACGACCTGAAATTTTAGAATTAGCAGAGACAGTGATTGGTCACCATAAGGACCAGTCGGTTATAGCTTACATGGAGGGCTTATAATGGCAGATATAAAATTGATTGCATTGGACTTGGACGGGACCTTGCTGACTACTGATAAAAGACTGACGGATCGTACCAAGGCAACCTTGAAAGCTACGCGTGATCGTGGTATCAAGGTTGTATTGACAACTGGTCGTCCCTTAAAAGCTATGGATTTCTTTCTCCATGAGCTAGGGACTGACGGTCAGGAAGATGAGTATACCATTACTTTTAATGGTGGTTTGGTTCAGAAAAATACAGGTGAAATCCTTGATAAGACAGTCTTTTCATACGACGATGTGGCACGCTTGTATGAGGAAACAGAGAAATTGTCACTGCCTCTTGATGCTATCTCAGAAGGAACTGTTTATCAAATCCAATCGGACCAAGAAAGTCTGTATGCCAAATTCAATCCAGCTTTGACTTTTGTTCCAGTTGACTTTGAAGACCTATCTAGTCAAATGACTTACAATAAATGCGTGACTGCCTTTGCTCAAGAACCCTTGGATGCAGCTATTCAGAAGATTTCTCCAGAATTGTTTGACCAATATGAAATCTTTAAATCACGTGAAATGTTGCTAGAGTGGTCACCAAAGAATGTTCATAAAGCAACAGGTTTGGCAAAACTAATCAGCCATCTTGGAATCGACCAAAGCCAAGTCATGGCTTGTGGTGATGAGGCCAATGACCTTTCTATGATTGAATGGGCAGGGCTCGGTGTTGCCATGCAAAACGCTGTTCCTGAAGTCAAGGCAGTCGCAAATGTGGTGACTCCAATGACCAATGATGAAGAAGCTGTCGCCTGGGCTATCGAAGAATATGTGCTAAAGGAGAACTAAGATATGGGATTATTTGACCGTCTATTCGGAAAAAAAGAAGAACCTAAAATCGAAGAAGTTGTAAAAGAAGCTCTGGAAAATCTTGATTTGTCTGAAGATAATGAGCCTTCTCTTGCAGAAGCTGAGGAAGTTTCTCAAGAAGAAGCAGAGGTTGAAATTGTTGAAGAAGCTGTGTTCCAAGAAGAGGAAAATCAAAACACAGTTGAAGAAAGTCAGGGTTCGGAGCCAGTTGTAGAGGTTTCTCAAGAAGAAGTCGAAGAATTGCCAAACTCAGAAGAAGTCCCAGAGGAGGAGAAAACTGAGCTCCTAGAAACTGTAGAAGAAAATAATTCTGAAGTGCTTGAACCAGAAAGGCTTCAAGCAGAAGAAACTGTTCAGGAAAAATATGACCGTAGTCTTAAGAAAACTCGTACAGGCTTCGGTGCTCGCTTGAATGCCTTCTTTGCTAATTTCCGCTCTGTTGACGAAGAATTTTTCGAGGAACTGGAAGAACTGCTAATCATGAGTGACGTTGGTGTCCAAGTCGCTTCTAACTTAACAGAGGAGTTACGTTACGAAGCCAAGCTTGAAAACGCCAAGAAACCAGACGCACTTCGCCGTGTCATCATTGAGAAAATTGGTTGAGCTTTATGAGAAAAGGATGGTAACTACGATGAAAGCATCCACTTTCCAAGATGGCTTGACAGTCATGCTCTTTGTTGGTGTGAATGGTGTTGGGAAAACAACTTCTATCGGGAAACTAGCTCACCGCTACAAACAAGCAGGTAAGAAGGTCATGTTGGTTGCGGCAGATACCTTCCGTGCAGGGAGCAGTAGCCCAGCTTGCTGAATGGGGTCGTCGTGTGGACGTTCCAGTAGTGACTGGACCTGAAAAAGCTGACCCAGCCAGTGTAGTCTTTGATGGCATGGAACGTGCTGTAGCTGAAGGTATCGATATTCTTATGATTGATACCGCTGGTCGTCTGCAAAACAAGGACAACCTCATGGCTGAGTTGGAAAAGATTGGTCGTATCATCAAACGTGTTGTGCCAGAAGCGCCCCATGAAACTTTCTTGGCTCTTGATGCATCAACAGGTCAAAATGCCCTGGTACAGGCCAAAGAATTTTCAAAAATTACCCCTTTGACAGGAATTGTCTTGACTAAGATTGATGGAACTGCTCGAGGTGGTGTTGTTCTAGCCATCCGTGAAGAACTCAATATTCCTGTAAAATTGATTGGATTTGGTGAAAAAATCGATGATATTGGAGAGTTTAACTCAGAAAACTTTATGAAGGGTCTCTTGGAAGGCTTAATCTAATCAGAAGCAAAAATCCTGCAAGGCATAAACTTGCAGGAAATTTTTTTATTCTAAACGACCATCTTGACGATAGGCGATATCTGGTTGCCAAGTCCATTTGGCACCGAATTTTTCAAGTAAGTCAAAGCTAGCTTGAGGTCCCATGCTTCCAGCTTTATAGTCATGAAGTGGGGCACCATTTTCAGCCCAGAGCTCTTCGATACGGTCAATCAATTTCCATGACGCACCAACTTCATCCCAGTGGCTAAAGTTAGTTGAGTTGTTATTTAAGACATCATAAATCAATTTCTCGTATGGTTCTGGAGAAGCACCAGTTGCGGTCGCATCTGTGCGGTAATCAAGTGAGTTAGGAGCCAAGTTGAATTCTTCTCCTACTTGTTTCCCATTTAGGCTAAGAGAGAAGCCTTCTGTTGGTTGGATATAGATGGTCAAAATGTTTGGAGCAAGTGGTTCTCCAAAGATAGAGTCCATTTGTTTAAAGACGATGTTGACATGAGTTCCTTTTTCAGTCAGACGTTTACCAGTACGGAAGAAGAAAGGAACACCACGGAAGCGCTCACTGTCTACAAAGAAGGCACCAGATGCAAAGGTTTCAGTTGTAGATTCTGGATTAACATTTGGCTCGCTACGATAAGAGATATATTTCATGCCATCAATCTTACCAGAGCGGTATTGCCCACGGATAAAGTGTTCTTTAAGCTCTTCATCTGTTGGATGATAGAGGTTTTTAAAGACCTTAATTTTCTCAGCACGAATTTCGTCCTTTGTGAAACTGGCTGGCTTGTCCATGGCAAGGAGGGAAAGCAGTTGTAGAGTGTGGTTCTGTACCATGTCACGGAGGGCACCAGACTCATCATAGTAGCCACCACGTTCTTCTACACCCAAGCGCTCCGCAAAGGTAATTTGAACATTGTCGATAAAGTCCTTTGTTCCAAACGTTTTCAAAAATCAGGTTTGCAAAGCGAACTGCAAAGATGCTTTGGATCATTTCCTTACCAAGATAATGGTCAATACGGAAAATTTGTTCTTCGTCAAATGTTGCTAGGAGCTCGTCATTCAACTTGCTTGCGCTTGCGTAATCTGTACCAAATGGTTTTTCAACGATTAAACGCTCAAAACCTTTACCATCAACAATGTTTTCAGACTTGAGGTGTTTTGCGATAGTTCCAAAGAACTGAGGTGCCATAGACAAGAAGAAGAGCTTGTTGTGTTCAGCTTGGTACTTGTCATTAAGTTCAGCCTGCAATTGACGTAGAGCAATGTAGTGTTCTGTATCATTGACATCATGGCTTTGATAGTAGAAGTGGCTAGCGAACTCCTGAGCCTGTTCGGTACTATCTGCCAAATCAAGGATAGATTCAACTACTACAGATTCAAAATATTCCTTGCTCCAAGGACGACGGGCAGTTCCAATAACTGCAAAGTGCTCGGAAAGATTGCCGGATTTATAAAGTCTAAAAAGGGAAGGGTAGAGCTTGCGTTTAGCCAGGTCTCCACTCGCACCGAAAATTGTAACAATAACCTTAGATGACATCTAGCTACCTAATTTCTATTTTTATTCCTAGTCTTGCTAGGTATGAGGAAACCTCATTTCATAAACTTAATTCTAACATAATTTTCCGAAAAATCAAAAAATCCAATACGAGATAGAAAAAAACTGCAAGGAAAACCTTACAGTTTGAGTATTAGACGTTTAAGACCTTGTCCAAGAACTCTTTCAGACGTGGGTGTTGTGGGTTGTCAAAGATTTGATCAGGTGTTCCGTCTTCAAGGAATTCACCATCCGCAGTAAAGATAACGCGGTTAGCAACCTGACGAGCAAATCCCATCTCATGAGTTACGATAATCATGGTCATACCTTGCTCAGCCAATTCCTTCATAACGTTCAGTACGTCTCCGACCATCTCAGGGTCAAGGGCAGAAGTTGGTTCATCAAAGAGCATGATGTCTGGATTCATTGCTAGTCCACGAGCGATAGCCACACGTTGTTTTTGACCACCTGATAGGCTATCTGGGTTGGCATTAGCTTTATCTGCTAGTCCAACCTTTTCAAGCAACTCCATTCCCAATTTCTCAGCTTCTTCCTTAGTCATCAACTTGTGCTCAATAGGAGCAAAGGTAATGTTTGTCCAATACAGACATGTGTGGGAAGAGGTTGAAGTGTTGGAACACCATTCCGATATTTTCACGGACGTGGTCAACGTTGGTTGTTTTTTCAGTTAAGTCATAGCCGTTCACAGTGATGTGACCGCTCGTAACTTCTTCTAGAAGATTGAGGCTACGGAGGAAGGTTGACTTACCAGAACCTGAAGGACCGATGATACAAACAACATCTCCTTCATAGAACTTAGTCGTAATTCCTTTTAGGACTTCATTTTTTCCATATTGCTTATGTAAGTCATTTACATCAATTTTTAATTTTGCCATTAACGAATCCTCTTTTCTAAGCGTTTCGCTAGTCTAGTCAAAAGTGTGATAATTACAAGATAGAAGATAGCAAGGATTGCATACATCTTGAAACTTTGGTAGTTACGGGCGATGATAATCTTACCAGTTTGGAAGAGTTCAACCAAACCGATAGCAGATACAATAGTTGTATCTTTAAGAGCGATAACGAATTGGTTAACAAAGTTTGGCAACATCAATTTAGTTGCTTGTGGCAAGATAATCTTACGCATGGTTTTTCCATAAGAGATACCCAAGCTTCGGCTGGCTTCCATTTGGCCAACTGGAACGGCCTGAATACCACCACGAACGATTTCAGCGATATAAGCGGCTGCATTGAGTGAGAGGGCGATAGTACCAGCTACAAAGTCGTTAATTGGGCTTTGTTGGCCTGTGATAGACTCGATGAAGTTTGGAATCCCCCAGAAGATAAAGGCTGCAAGAATCATCAATGGAATACCACGGATAACGTCAACGAAAATCTCAGAGATCACACGAAGAGATTTGTAGGGGCTAACGCTAAACATACCGAAGATAATTCCGATAACAATAGCAATAGCAAATGAGATAAGAGCTAGAGCAAGAGTAATACCAAGACCGCTAAGGAGTTGTTTGTAGTTGTTTTGGAGTAAGCCCCAGATAGTTGTCTCATCAACAGTGCTTGTTGAAGCAGATGAAGATTCGCTAGCTAGGTATTTATCAAGAATCTTTTGGAATTCTCCGTTTGCTTTAAGGTTTGCAAGTCCGTTATTGAACATTTCAATCAATTCTGGATTTGCTCCTTTTAACGGCAAAGGCTGTTTCACCGATTGGAGTTCCAGCGATTGGTGTTTTCAATTTTTGTCCTTGGCTGATAGAATATTTGAGAACAGGCTCATCATCCATAACGGCATCGATGGCTCCAGTGTTTAAACTGTCATACATTGAAGAACCATCAGCGAAGGTTTTGATTTTGTAACCGTATTTGCTTTGATTTTCTGTTAGGAAGGTTTGAGAAGCAGTTCCGTTTTTAACACCGACCGTCTTCCCTTTCAAATCTTCATAAGAAGCAATGGTACTTGATTCTTTGACGCCGAGGATAGTATTAGCAGTGTAGTATGATTCTGAGAAATCAAAAGTCGCCTTACGAGCATCTGTGACAGACATACCAGCAATGATACCATCAGCTTGACCAGCTTGAACAGCACTGATAGCGGCATCAAAACCAGGGTTGGTGATTTCAATTTCAAAACCTTGGTCTTTAGCGATTGCCTTAATCAATTCCATATCAATACCAGTAAATTGGTTGCTTGAATTTTGGAAAACAAAAGGTGCAAAAGAAGAATCGCTGGCAATGATGTATTTAGCTTTAACAGGAATGGCTTTTAAGCCTGCTAGAGTAGTTGTAGTTGGCACTGCTGAAGATGATGAAGCAGTCCATTTCTTGATGATTTTATCAAGACTACCATCTTTTTTCATTTCAGCCAAGGCTTGGTTAAATTCAGTAACCAGGTGCTCGTATTTGCTTCCTTTTTAACACCGAAAGCAAAACTACCTACAGCTTCCCCATCCATTTCAATATGGAGGTCTTGACCTTGGTTGATGGCATATTCGATAACAGGTTTGTCATCCATCATGGCATCGATGGCACCAGCACTCAAGCTGTTGTTCATCAAATCACCAGTGTCAAATGTTTTAATAGTAAAGCCGTATTTATCTTTAATACGTTTCAAGGAAACGTTGAGCGGCTGTTCCGTTTTTAACACCAACAGTTTTGCCAGACAATTGGTCGTACTTGCTAATCTTGTGTGCCTTTGTAGTTGCAATGACAACTTTTGTATCATAGTAAGTATCAGACATGGTGAAAACTTTTTCACGTTCTTTCGTCTTTGTCATCCCTGCCATGATAGCGTCAGCTTGACCAGCTTGAACCGCATTTACCGCTGCGTCAAATCCAGGGATAGGACATCTGAATGTTCCATCCTTTAATCTCAGCGACTTTGTTGATAATGTCAACATCAATTCCTTTATAAGTTTGATCTGAATCTTTAAACTCAAAAGGTGCATAGGCGGTATCAGACACAATCTTAATCGTCTCTGCTTTGGCGATACCTAATGAGAAAATTGGGAATAAAATTAGCAAAAATGCTAGAAATTTTTTCTTCATTTTTAGTCTCCTTTTCCGAATATTTTACCATTATAGCAGAAAAAGTAAAAAAAGGCAAATTTTTATATTTTTGTGTCAGAAAATATAACATCGTTTTTTCTTTTCTTTCTTGAATTGCTATTAAAAAGTGCTATAATAATAGTATATAGTAGAAGAAAAGAGGACAGGGATATGAAGAACAAAAGAATATTTGAAGACTTCCAAGCTTCAAAAATGAGTTTAAACATTTACACAAGCCCCTTGTTAGCCTTTGTTTTTGTCTTTATAGGAGAGTTTGTGGCTTTTACTTTATATGGTATTAGTTTGTTAGCTCTTATCGGACTTGCTAGAAATTTTGGAGAGGCTGGTCAAGCTTTTGCTACATACTTGCAGACTTTGCAGCAGAGCTTGATGGATAAAACAAGTGACTTTCATTTAATTTTAGATTTACTGGCCTTTGGTTTTATACTCAACACTGTGTTCAGATGGACTAGAAAAGTTGAGAAAAGGCCTATTCGAACTTTAGGATTTTATAGAGAGAATTGCCTCAGCAATCTTCTGAAAGGCTTTGTTCTAGGCCTAGCACTTTTTCTTCTGACCTTGTTAGGTTTAGTAGCCTTGGGGCAATATCGTTTTGAGTCCATTCACTTGAATCCTTATTCGCTTGTCTTTGTTGTCTTTACTATCCCATTTTGGATTTTACAGGGGACAACAGAAGAAGTGGTATCCCGTGCTTGGCTCCTTCCTCAATTGGCCTCAAGAACCAATCTAAAACTTGCTGTTCTTATATCTAGCGTACTTTTTACTCTGCTTCATGCGGGGAATTCTGGTCTTACACCTTTATCTCTAGTGAATCTCTTTTTATTCGGAGTTGCCATGGCTCTTTACCTTCTCAAAACCGATACAGTTTGGGGTGTTGCAGGTATTCATGGGGCTTGGAATTTTGCTCAGGGCAATCTTTTTGGCATTTTAGTTAGTGGTCAACCGTCAGGAACATCGCTGATGACCTTTTTACCACAAGGCAATCAAGGCTGGTTATCAGGTGGTTCTTTTGGTATAGAAGGTTCTATCATGACAAGTTTAGTCTTGTTACTTTTGATTGTCTATCTCGCTTACCAATTAAAGAAAGAAAATGAAAGGATGTGACTTCGGTCCGTCCTTTTCTTCGTGAAAATGCTACAAGTATGCTAAAATAGGAATAGCACATGGAGAGAGGATTCTTATGATCAATCGCATTACAGACAATCAATTTAAACTAGTATCAAAGTACCAACCATCAGGAGATCAACCACAAGCTATCGAACAGTTGGTTGATAATATCGAGGGTGGAGAAAAAGCTCAGATTCTGATGGGGGCGACTGGAACAGGGAAGACCTATACCATGAGTCAGGTCATTTCCAAAGTCAATAAACCTACTCTGGTCATTGCCCACAATAAGACTCTAGCAGGACAGCTCTATGGGGAGTTTAAGGAATTTTTCCCTGAAAATGCAGTTGAGTACTTTGTGTCTTACTATGACTATTACCAGCCAGAGGCCTATGTCCCTTCCAGTGATACCTATATTGAAAAGGATAGCTCTGTCAATGACGAGATTGACAAACTCCGCCACTCAGCGACTTCAGCCCTTTTGGAGCGTAATGATGTTATTGTCGTGGCCTCAGTCTCTTGTATCTATGGTTTGGGTTCGCCCAAGGAATATGCTGATAGTGTCGTTAGTCTCCGTCCAGGTCTTGAAATTTCTCGTGATAAACTCTTGAATGACTTAGTTGACATCCAGTTTGAGCGAAATGATATTGATTTCCAACGGGGAAGATTTCGTGTTCGTGGGGATGTGGTGGAGATTTTCCCAGCTTCCCGTGATGAGCACGCCTTTCGAGTAGAATTTTTTGGAGACGAAATTGACCGTATCCGTGAAGTTGAGGCTCTGACAGGTCAGGTCTTGGGAGAAGTGGATCATTTGGCGATTTTCCCAGCTACTCACTTTGTGACCAATGACGACCATATGGAAGTTGCCATTGCCAAGATTCAAGCAGAGTTGGAAGAGCAGCTAGCTGTCTTTGAGAAGGAAGGCAAACTGCTTGAAGCCCAGCGTTTGAAACAGCGGACAGAGTATGATATCGAAATGCTCCGTGAGATGGGCTATACCAACGGGGTTGAGAACTATTCACGTCATATGGATGGACGGAGTGAGGGTGAACCTCCTTATACCCTTCTCGACTTCTTCCCAGATGATTTCTTGATTATGATTGACGAGAGTCACATGACCATGGGGCAGATCAAGGGTATGTACAATGGAGACCGCTCTCGTAAGGAAATGCTGGTTAATTATGGTTTCCGTTTGCCGTCTGCCTTGGACAATCGTCCTCTCCGTCGTGAAGAGTTTGAGAGTCACGTTCATCAGATTGTTTACGTTTCAGCGACACCAGGCGACTATGAAAATGAACAGACTGAGACAGTGATTGAGCAAATCATTCGACCAACGGGACTCTTGGATCCTGAAGTGGAAGTCCGTCCGACAATGGGACAGATTGATGACCTCTTAGGTGAAATCAATACCCGTGTTGAGAAGAATGAGCGTACTTTTATCACAACCTTGACCAAGAAGATGGCTGAAGACTTAACTGACTACTTTAAGGAAATGGGCATCAAGGTCAAGTACATGCACTCGGATATTAAGACCTTGGAGCGGACGGAGATTATCCGTGACCTGCGCTTGGGTGTCTTTGATGTCTTGGTCGGAATCAACCTCCTTCGTGAAGGAATTGACGTTCCTGAAGTGAGCCTCGTAGCTATTCTCGATGCTGACAAAGAAGGTTTCCTTCGTAACGAACGGGGTCTTATCCAGACTATTGGACGTGCTGCCCGTAACAGCGAAGGGCATGTCATTATGTATGCGGACACTGTGACTCAGTCTATGCAACGTGCTATGGATGAAACGGCCCGCCGTCGGAAAATCCAGATGGCCTATAATGAAGAACATGGTATTGTACCTCAGACAATCAAGAAAGAAATCCGTGACCTGATTGCTGTGACCAAGGCAGTTGCCAAGGAAGAGGACAAGGAAGTCGATATCAATAGCCTTAATAAACAAGAGCGCAAAGAACTAGTCAAAAAGCTTGAAAAACAAATGCAAGAAGCCGTCGAAGTACTTGACTTTGAACTAGCAGCACAGATTCGTGATATGATGCTGGAAGTCAAGGCCTTGGATTAGGGGAATTTTATGAATATTTTAGTTATTAATGGACATCCTGATAAAGAAAGTTACTGCCAAGCAATTTTTCAAACGATTGTAGAAAGTATAGACTCAAATAGACATGAACTTGAAGTGATTAATCTTAATGAGGAAGAGTTTGATCCTGTTTTACGTTATGGTTATCGACAAAGAATGGAGGACAATCCGTTTATTCTACGCTCTCAAGAATTAATCCGGTGGGCAGATCATTTCATTTTTGTTTATCCTATTTGGTGGAGTAGTATGCCTAGTCTATTGAAGGGGTGGATTGATCGTGTTTTTACGCCAGGCATTGCATACTCCGCAAATAATCGTGGAAGCTTTATTTTGAACTACTTGAGAGGTAAACAGTTCAAAAAATTACTAAAAGGAAAAACAGCTAGTATCTATGCAACCTCCATGGCACCAACTTGGTGGTACAAAGTATTTTCAGGTCCGATTAACATTCCAGACAGTTATGGAATATCAGTATTAAAGAATGCTGTATTGAATCACTGTGGCATAAAAACAAAGAGGGTTTCAATCTTGGGAGAGTTAGGCCGTGAAGTAAATACAAGTTCAACAAGACAAAAATTTCTACAAAAAGTAGCAAAGGAAGTCAGGGTGTTGAATTAAGGAGAAGAAAATAAATGACGGTTATTATCAAATCAATGGAAACTCCTGAAGAGATAGAAGGTAAATCCCTCGTTCACTGGCAAACGTGGAGAGAGGCTTATGATGACCTTTTACCTGCAGAATTTCAGGAGACAATGACATTAGAAAGATGTCGATTCTTTAGTAAAAAGTATCCAGAAAATACATTGATCGCGATGGATGGCATGAAGGTAGTTGGTTTTATCAGTTATGGAAACTTTCGTGATGAGACTATTAAAGCTGGCGAAATTATTGCCTTATATGTTTTAAAAGACTATTATGGAAAAGGTATTGCACAAAAGTTAATAAAAGCAGCTTTGATTGCTCTTAATCATTTTTCTGAAATTTTATTATGGGTATTGAAAGATAATAAGCGCGCCATTGCTTTCTATCAAAAAATGGGTTTTACTTTTGATGGTCAAGAAAAAATGCTTGAACTTGGAAAGCCTATAAAAGAAAGACGGATGGTGTTTTATTCTAAATAATTTTAAAAAGTAGAAGCTAATATTTCTGGTACCAAGTCTGAAAATGTAATAAATTAGAAAGTGAGTAAATTTATGTCTCGAGCACAATTAACGATTTTAACAAATATTTGTCTGATTGAAGACCTAGAAACCCAGCGCGTGGTGATGCAGTATCGCGCCCCTGAAAACAATCGCTGGTCTGGTTATGCCTTTCCAGGAGGCCATGTAGAAAATGGCGAGTCTTTCGCAGAGTCTGTCATTCGTGAAATCTATGAAGAAACAGGGTTGACTATCCAAAATCCTCAACTTGTCGGCATTAAAAATTGGCCACTAGATACAGGTGGCCGCTATATTGTCGTTTGTTATAAGGCAACTGAGTTCTCTGGTACCCTTCGCTCTTCAGAAGAGGGAGAAGTTTCTTGGGTGCAAAAAGACCAGATTCCAAACTTGGATCTGGCCTATGATATGTTACCTTTGATGGAGATGATGGAAGCTCCTGACAAATCTGAATTTTTCTACCCTCGCCGTACAGAAGACGATTGGGAAAAGAAAATTTTCTAATCCTTTACTAAATAACCTAGCTGATCCAAGGCCTCCTCGATATAGAGGAGGTCTTGTTGTGTCTCCTGTCTAATAGTAATAGAAGATTAGGAAAAAAAGTATATATACTTGCTAAAATTAAATGCTAAATTAGAAAAAATATATGGGTTATACTGTTAATTTTTCTAAGAAAGATGTAAAATAGAGAGTGTACTATGTTTTTAAAACAGTGTGGTACCCAAAATTAAAAAAGCATATCCTTTCCTTAAAATCCTAAAATATTTAAGGGGGGGTATTTTTTAGTACCTCAAAAATAAAAATAAGAGAGAGGCGATTAGATGAGAAAATCAAATCGAGAAGTGAACGGAGAAAAGGTATTCCGTTATTCTATTCGTAAGTACCATTTTGGTGCTGCAAGTGTTGCCGTAGCAGCATTAATGTTTTTTGCAAATGGTGCGGTAAAGGCAGATGCTTTACCTGTATCACCTGTTACGGCTAATACTGAAAAGGTAAATGCTGGTGTTACGGAACTGACAGAAGGAGTTCCACCTAAAGAGAATCCTATAGAGAAATCAAAAGAGGAAGTAGTGGGTGATAAAACACCAGTTGCTCAGAAGCTAGTGGATAAGTCTCCTCTCGTTCAGGCTATTAGTGAACTTCAAGCTGCGATTGCAAAAGTAGACGAGGAAAGTTTATTAAGTTTATCTAATCAACTTACTCAATTAACCGATGAAAATAACCGTTTACTTAATGGAGAAAATATTTCTGAGGAAGCGATTGCAAGTCAAGTAAGTCGAGTTCAATTTCTTACAGAGCAAGTGCGTCTACTTAAGTCTAAGACTGAAGATAAAGCTTCTAACAAGGAAGATGGATCTGGTTCTAAAGTTCAAGATAAAAAAGAGTTTGAAGTATCAGAGAATGCTGTGACACTTGTTAATCAGACTGCAGAAATCAAAAAATCTGTAAAAGATGACAAAGTCGAGGAAGTGTTCAATAATAAAACCAAATTGGAAACGCTTTTAAAAGAAATTGACAAATTAGATCCAGAAAAATACACTGAGGATTCAGTAAAGGGATTAAAAGAAAAAGTTGCAAAAGCTAAAGAAGTATTAACAACTGCTAAAAATCAAGAGGAAGTTAATTCGGTTTATAAAGAGTTAGTTAATTACAAAAACAGTAGTTTAAGACGTGTGAAAACGAATCATAAACCGCTAGAGGAAAACATTCCTAAACTAGATACAACAAATGGTAAAGAAACAGTAGGGAAGAAAGCCCAAAATACTGAGCCAAATGATAGGAATATCGCAGGACATAATCATATCTTGAATGGGACTGCTTTACCTGAAGGTAGTGGACTACGAGCTGCACCTAAACCAGAATTAGCTGATGTTCAAATTGGACGATGGAATGGAACTAGACGAACGTTTGATAGTTCGAATGTATTTGTAACACCTGCCAACCAAGGGATAGTTGGAAACGTTATGAAAATTAAAGCTATTTCTGCCAGTGATAATTTTACAAATATTGAAGTTACAGGTAACCAGGGATTCCCATTAAAAGTAAAAAAGAACATTAAAGGTAAAGAAGCAGAGTTATATTTTGAGGGGAATACACCATCTAATGGTTCTTGGAATATGACGGTGACAGCCACTACTGCTAAAGGAACAAAAAGTTTTAATTTTGGATATTATACTGCTTTAAGAAAACCTACTATTCTAACACAAAATACTGCTTTAGAGGGAAAAGCTAAAGAAAAACCAACTATTGAAGTAGAAGTTCCTACATTTTCTCCAGCACCAACTGGGGCAAAATTTAAAGTTTACCTAGTCAGAGGAGGAAGTACAAATGGATGGGATAATAGTGGTAATGCTTATCCTTCAGGATATTCTGTTTTAGCTTCGGCTGATGTTGTTGCTTCTACTGGGGGAAAAGGAACTGCAACTATCAATGCAAGTAATTATAGAGTTAGTGAGCTGGGCACTACGGCTTTTAAAGCAATAACTGTAATAGAGTTAAATGGAAGAGAGAATGATACTGACCCAGGTGAACGTGGGTCATGGTTTAGTGATGAAAGAAGAGCGACAGAGAGACTTGCTAATAAGTCAGCGTTAACGGCAGTACTTTCAGATGATACAACAACCAAAGGAACTCCAGCTTATTACAATGCCGAAGTAAGCAAGAAAACAGCGTATGACAATGCGGTAGCAGCAGGTAAAGTCGTACTAGCCAAAGACAATGCGACACAAACGGAAGTCAACAATGCATTATCAGCAATTGGCACAGCTAAGAATGCGTTGGGAGGAAGACCAACTAATAAAGGTGCACTTCAAACTGCGACAACAACAGGAGATACAACAACAAAAGGGACTCCAGCTTATTATAATGCCGAAGCAAGTAAGAAAACAGCGTATGACAATGCGGTAGCAGCAGGTAAAGTCATACTAGCCAAAGACAATGCGACACAAACGGAAGTCAACAATGCATTATCAGCAATTGGCACAGCTAAGAATGCGTTGGGAGGAAGACCAACTAATAAAGGTGCACTTCAAACTGCGACAACAACAGGAGATACAACAACAAAAGGGACTCCAGCTTATTATAATGCCGAAGCAAGTAAGAAAACAGCGTATGACAATGCGGTAGCAGCAGGTAAAGTCATACTAGCCAAAGACAATGCGACACAAACGGAAGTCAACAATGCATTATCAGCAATTAGCACAGCTAAGAATGCATTGGGGGGAAGACCAACTAATAAAGGTGCGCTCCAAACCGCTACAACAACAGGAGATACAACAACAAAAGGGACTCCAGCTTATTATAATGCCGAAGCAAGTAAGAAAACAGCATATGACAATGCAGTAGCTTCAGGAAAAACAATCTTCAACAAAGCAGATGCAACGCAAACAGAAGTAGATAATGCAGTAAATGCGATAACGAACGCTAAGAATGCGTTGGGAGGAAGACCAACTAATAAAGGTGCGCTCCAAACCGCTACAACAACAGGAGATACAACAACAAAAGGGACTCCAGCTTATTATAATGCCGAAGCAAGTAAGAAAACAGCATATGACAATGCAGTAGCTTCAGGAAAAACAATCTTCAACAAAGCAGATGCAACGCAAACAGAAGTAGATAATGCAGTAAATGCGATAACGAACGCTAAGAATGCGTTGGGAGGAAGACCAACTAATAAAGGTGCACTTCAAACTGCGACAACAACAGGAGATACAACAACAAAAGGGACTCCAGCTTATTATAATGCCGAAGCAAGTAAGAAAACAGCGTATGACAATGCGGTAGCAGCAGGTAAAGTCGTACTAGCCAAAGACAATGCGACACAAACGGAAGTAGATAATGCCGTAAATGCGATAATGAACGCTAAGAATGCGTTGGGAGGAAGACCAACTAATAAAGGTGCACTCCAAACCGCTACAAGCACAGGAGATACAAAAACTAAGGCAACTGCAGCTTACTACAATGCCGAAGCAAGTAAGAAAACAGCGTATGACAATGCAGTAGTAGCAGGTAAAGTCGTACTAGCCAAAGATAATGCGACACAAACGGAAGTCAACAATGCATTATCAGCAATTATCACAGCTAAGGAGAAGTTAGATGGGGCGCCATTCCCTACAGAAATAGAAAAATCAAACGCCATTGCAGAAGTGAAAAAAGCTTTAGATACTAAGATTAAATCTATAGAATCAAGTAAAGAATTTACAGATAACGATAAAGGCATCCTTAAAGACAAAGCTGAAAAAGCAACGATGGCTGCTATTGTAAGAATAAAAACAGCAACAACAAATGCAGCTGTAGAAACAGCAAAAATTGAAGGAATAGAAAGAATTAACTCTATAGAGGCGAATTTACCTGCTACACTTGATTTTCCGGAATTTACAGGAGAGGTGAATGGTGAAATTGTAGAACCAACTGAGACACTTAAAGAAGAACAAGGTGGAGAAAACAAACCTAAACCAGCATCAGTAGTGCCATCTGATGATACAACACGTGAACCTGAAGTAGTCACTTCAAATTCTCAACCAGTTTCATCAGAGAATAATGTACCGAAACAAAATGATTCTAAAAGTCATGCCGCATTACCAAATACGGGTACCAAAGAAGATCGTGCTACCGGTTCATTAGGAGTTCTATCTCTTCTTGGAGCATTTGGTTTACTATTTGCTAAAAAGAAGAAAGATGATGAAGAGGAAGCATAAGTAGAAAATCTCATTTAATCTCTAGATTAGGAACTATCAGCGAGTTCTCTAATCTGGAGATTTTTTTCAATATGCTTCGTTATTGGGCAGTTACGATAATACTTTATAGTTGTTTGGTTTAAAAAAAGCATGCTATGATAAAGCTATGGCATATAGTACAGATTTTAAACAAGGAGCATTATACTAGATCAAAGAGGGGCACAGGCATGGCGAGTCTTTCGCGGAGTCTGTCATTCGTGAAATATATGAAGAAACAGGATTGACTATCCAAAATCCTCAACTTGTCGGCATTAAAAATTGGCCTCTGGATACAGGTGGGCGCTATATTGTCATTTGTTACAAGGCGACTGAGTTCTCTGGTAGCCTTCGCTCTTCAGATGAAGGAGAAGTTTCTTGGGTGCAAAAAGACCAGATTCCAAACTTGGATCTGGCCTATGATATGTTACCCTTGATGGAAATGATGGAAGCTCCTGACAAATCTGAATTTTTCTACCCTCGCCGTACAGAAGACGATTGGGAAAAGAAAATCTTCTAGTCTTTTACTAAATAACCGAGCTGATCCAAGGCCTCCTCGATATAGTGGAGGTCTTGTTGTGTTTCGGCTTCGACTAGGTGGTAATGAATACCATCTGTCAATTCAGATAGAGGTCTAAAGTCAGAATGCTCGACTTGTTCTAGAAAATGTTGCACATCTCTGCGACAAGACAGTTTAAGCAAGGTTTCAATTTCTCCATAAACGGGATGGTCAATCAAGGTGTTTTGAACACGCCCTCCATTATCAACGATAGCAAGGAGTTCCTGACCGATTTCTTCAACTTCATGTTTCACTTTGAAAAGTTTGTGAACGTATGGATTGACATCAACTTGCTTATAGACGTAGCCACGATTAGTGGATAGGATAGAAGCGCCATCGGCTCTCAAAATTGCAATGTCTTGCACAATGACCTGACGTGTGACATGAAAATGTTCCGCCAAACTTTGGCCGTTGAGGGCTTTAGGAGCTTCTTTCAAGAGTTGGAGCAGGGCTTGTCTGCGATCTTTTGTCATAGCTTTTCCTTTTAACGGCGTTTTCGAAGCACTTTATAGACAGCTAGTGCTAATGTATAGTCTACCATACTATGGATAATTGTGCCAAATCCAACTAGCACAAATAGAACATAAAACATATTTTCTACATTGGTACCAGAAGTGGCGTAAAAAAGGACACAGGCTAATACTTCAGCAAGGGCATGGATAAGCGCTAAAACAAAGTTGAAAATCCAAGAAGATTTTGGTTTATCAAGGGTTTCGGGGAATTTTTGTAGGTAAAGAGCTCCTAGAGTTCCAAAAAAGATATGGGAAAAAGCTCGAAATACGATCACCATGGGATAGCCAGCCATCAAAAATCCAAAACTAGAGGCTAGTATGACAAAAATTGCCATCAAGGGCGACAAGAACATAGCGATAAAAATAGCAATGTGGCTTCCTAAAGTATAGGAAGCAGGTGGAATGACAATCTTGAAAGGCATCACAATCGGAATCAAAATTGCAATAGCCGTTAAGAGGGCTGTCATTGTCATAAATTGTGTCTTTTTCCGTGTGTTCATAAGAATCTCCTTTTTAACTGTATATACACTAGTATAGTACTATAAAGAAGACAATAAAGCAAGGATTTACTTAGGTTTATAGGTCGTTTGTAAGTTAAATATTGGTAAAGATTTCACTAAAAAGAAACTACTTCAAACAAAATCTCCACCTTCAGGTTTGAAAGTGGAGATTGTTTTTATTTCTTCAAAGTTTGTAGTCTTGGAACAATGGCTAAGGTTAGAACTGCGGAAATGACTAATTCGGCAATCGAATTTGTTGAGATAACAGTTGCTAGGAGTTTTTGGATATTACCATCAAAAACATTTCCAAAAAGGTAGAAAATTCCACCAAGTACAAAGACTGTGTTGGTAAGTGAACCAAGGGCACCAGCTAAAATCAGACCAGTTTTATTTTTCATCAGTTTATAGACTAGATACGGAGTTAAACCAATCAAAATACGTGGGACGATGGCAATGATAGCTGAGTAGATGTTTCCGTTTGGTACAAATGGTGAGAAGAGGTAGCTTGTCGGCAGAATCGTAATTGTATTAACCGTCAAGCTAAGAAGTCCCATCAAAAATCCAAGTGTAACCCCAACGCGTGGACCGTAAATAATGCTGGCAATAATGACAGGAATATGAACGATGGTCGGTTTGATGGGGAATGGAAAAAGGTTAAAGACAAGTGAGCTCAGAAAGTGTATCACGAGCATGGTTGCAAAAAAGATAGCAATGGGTGCAATATTAGAGCGTTTTTTCATCGAGAGTTTCCTTTATTCTTTCTAAAATAATTGTGAGGTCGGCTAAAGCTCCTCGTCCGTGGTCTCCACAAGCTAGTAGGGATTCCTTTGGAGCAATCAGCTGATAGCCGTAGTTTTCTAATGTTTTCAGATTAGCCTGAGTTGCTGGATGGTCATACATCTTTGTATTCATAGCAGGTGCGATGAGTTTGGGAATATGACTTGGCAAGGCTAGAGCCATACAAGTTACCATGTTGTCAGCAAAGCCGTGGGCTAGTTTTGCAATAGTGTTAGCAGTTGCAGGTACCACGATAAATAAATCCGCCTTTTTTCCAAGTTCGATATGATTGATTTGATCTGGATAAGGTTCCTGCATGACATCCAAGTGGACTGGATTCTGCGAGAGTACCTGTAGTGTCAAAGGTTGGATAAACTCTGTAGCAGCCTGAGTCATTAAGACAGTGACTTGATGACCTTGTTTTTTTAGAGAACTGACTAAATCTGCCGACTTGTAAGAGGCGATTGATCCTGTTACAGCCAAGAGAATATGTGCCATAGCTTTCCTTTCTATGAATGATAGGCTTGAATTTTTTCAAGGAGGAGTTCTGCAATTTCTTCTTTAGTCTGGACTGTTTGAAGCTGTTCTTTTTCAACAAAGATTGCTCGGTGCTGATCTGCTGAGATTTGAGTGAGATCATTTGCGATAATCAAGTCTGCTTGGTTCTTGATAAGACTTTTTCTAGCAATGTCAACCAGATGGTCTTCGGTAACATCAACCAGCAGTTTGAAACCAATCAGATGAATAGCAGGATTCCATTCCTTGACTAGAGAGATGATTTTTGGAGTTTTTTTAAGGAATAAAACCTGAACTTCATTAGTTGAAGAAATCTTAGTCTGATGATTCTGCTTGCTTAAATTCTTCTAGATTGGAGCTAGCCTGAACTTCCTCAAGCCCTGTCATATAAACAGGAGTGTAGTCGGACACCGCCATTGAGTGAATCAAAACCTGATAATCTGCAACCCGTTCTTGCATTTCCAGTAGAAGGTCCTTGGTATTGGTAATTTCTAGAATGCTTAGATTAGGGTGAACTTCTGGCTTCAAAGCTCGTTTTGTGGTAATTAAACAAACTTCATGCCCTGCAGCAAGCAGGGTTTCTGTGATGATTTTCCCCAAGCGACCTGTGGAATGGTTAGTGATAGAGCGGACGCTATCGATAGCTTCACTGGTACCGCCCGATGTAACTAAAATTTTCATAGCACTATTGTACACAAAAATAAACGGTAAGTAAAATGAAAGTGATAAAAATTTGGTAAAATAAAAGAATATAGTTTCAAACTATAAAGCCATATAAAATTTAAGAAAGGAGTCTAAAAACCTTAAAAACAGGGAAAATTACGAACGTTTAGATAGTTTAAGGATGTTAAAAATCTTGTTTTGTGTTATAATGAATTATCATATAAGAGGTTAGAGGAGTTTTGAATGAAACAGATATTGAAATCGCACAGAGTATTGAGTTGAAGCCAATCGTTGATGTTGTAGAGAAACTTGGTATTTCTTACGACGATTTGGAGTTGTATGGAAAGTACAAGGCTAAACTCAGCTTTGATAAAATTCGTGCAGTTGAGAGCAATCCAGTCGGTAAATTGATCTTGGTTACTGCCATCAACCCAACACCTGCAGGTGAAGGAAAATCAACTATTACTATTGGTCTTGCGGATGCCTTGAACAAGATTGGTAAAAAAACAATGATTGCTATCCGCGAACCATCTCTTGGTCCAGTAATGGGGATTAAGGGTGGTGCTGCTGGTGGTGGTTATGCCCAAGTGCTACCAATGGAAGACATCAATCTCCACTTCACTGGAGATATGCATGCTATTACGACTGCTAACAACGCGCTTTCTGCCTTGATTGACAACCACTTACATCAAGGAAATGAGTTGGGAATTGACCAACGTCGTATCCTTTGGAAACGTGTTGTGGACTTGAACGACCGTGCTCTTCGCCATGTGACCGTTGGACTTGGTGGTCCTCTAAATGGTATTCCACGTGAGGATGGCTTTGATATTACAGTTGCTTCCGAAATCATGGCAATTCTTTGCTTGGCAACAGACATCGAGGACTTGAAACGCCGTTTGGCGAATATCGTTATCGGTTATCGCTATGACCGTACACCTGTTTCTGTAGGTGATTTGCAGGTTGAAGGTGCCTTAGCATTGATCTTGAAGGATGCGATTAAGCCGAACCTGGTTCAGACAATTTACGGAACACCTGCCTTTGTGCACGGTGGTCCATTTGCCAATATCGCTCACGGATGTAACTCAGTCTTAGCAACGACAACAGCCCTTCACTTGGCTGATTACACAGTTACTGAAGCTGGTTTTGGTGCAGACCTTGGTGCCGAGAAATTCCTTGATATCAAGACACCAAATTTGCCAACATCTCCAGATGCAGTTGTCATTGTCGCAACCCTTCGTGCCCTTAAGATGAATGGTGGTGTAGCTAAAGATGCTCTGACTGAAGAAAATGTAGAAGCAGTTAGAGCAGGTTTTGCCAACTTGAAACGCCATGTTGAAAATATCCGTAAATTTGGTGTACCTGCAGTTGTAGCAATCAATGAATTTGTCTCTGATACTGAAGCTGAAATTGCAGCTTTGAAAGAACTCTGTGCCTCAATCGATGTTCCAGTTGAGTTGGCTAGTGTCTGGGCTGATGGCGCGGAAGGTGGAGTAGCTCTTGCTGAAACGGTTGTCAAGACTATCTCTGAAAATCCAGCTAACTACAAACGTTTGTATGACAATGACCTTTCTGTCCAAGAAAAGATTGAAAAGATTGTTACTGAAATCTACCGTGGTAGCAAAGTGAACTTTGAGAAGAAAGCTCAAACGCAAATCGCTCAAATTGTTCAAAATGGTTGGGACAAATTACCAATCTGTATGGCTAAAACTCAATACAGTTTTTCAGATAATCCAAATGCTCTTGGAGCACCAGAAAACTTTGAAATTACCATTCGTGAGTTGGTACCAAAATTAGGTGCAGGCTTCATCGTTGCCTTAACGGGCGATGTCATGACCATGCCAGGACTTCCAAAACGACCAGCAGCTCTCAACATGGATGTTGAAAGTGACGGAACAGTCCTAGGATTGTTCTAGTATATTGTAATTGACTTTATACTCTTCGAAAATCTCTTCAAACCACGTCAGCTTCACCTTGGATTATATATGTGACTGACTTCGTCAGTCTTATTTACAACCTCAAAGCAGTGCTTTGAGCAACCTGCGACTAGCTTCCTAGTTTGCACTTCGATTTTCATTGAGTAAAAAATGAGTTTGGAAATACTATCCAAGCTCATTTTTTATCTAGATATAAGAAGTTGCCTTCTACACGTAACCAGTCTAGGTAAAGATATTTTCCCTGAATTCTGATATAATAGAAATATTGACTTCAAGAGTAAGGAAGAGAAGATGAACGCATTATTAAATGGAATGAATGACCGTCAGGCTGATGCGGTGCAAACGACAGAAGGTCCCTTGTTGATCATGGCGGGGGCTGGTTCTGGAAAGACCCGAGTTTTGACCCACCGTATCGCTTATTTGATTGATGAAAAGATGGTCAATCCATGGAATATCTTGGCCATTACCTTTACCAACAAGGCTGCGCGTGAGATGAAGGAGCGTGCTTACGGACTTAATCCAGCAACCCAGGACTGTTTGATAGCGACCTTTCACTCCATGTGTGTTCGTATTTTGCGTCGTGATGCGGACCATATTGGCTACAACCGTAATTTTACTATTGTAGATCCAGGGGAGCAGCGAACTCTTATGAAACGCATTCTCAAGCAGTTGAATTTGGATCCTAAAAAATGGAATGAACGAACTATTTTAGGGACTATTTCAAATGCTAAGAATGATTTGGTTGATGATGTAGCTTATGCCGCCCAAGCTGGAGATATGTACACGCAAATCGTGGCCCAGTGTTACTCAGCCTATCAGAAAGAACTTCGTCAGTCAGAGTCGGTTGATTTTGATGATTTGATTATGCTGACCTTGCGTCTATTTGATCAAAATCCTGATGTCTTGACCTATTACCAGCAGAAGTTCCAGTACATCCACGTTGATGAGTATCAAGATACCAACCATGCCCAGTACCAGTTAGTCAAGCTTCTAGCTTCACGTTTTAAAAATATCTGTGTGGTTGGGGATGCGGACCAGTCTATTTACGGTTGGCGTGGTGCTGATATGCAGAATATTTTGGATTTCGAGAAAGATTATCCCCAAGCCAAGGTTGTTTTGTTGGAGGAGAATTACCGCTCAACTAAAACCATTCTTCAAGCGGCCAACGAGGTCATTAAAAACAATAAAAACCGCCGTCCTAAGAATCTCTGGACTCAGAATGCTGAAGGGGAGCAAATCGTTTACTATCGTGCCAACGATGAGCAGGATGAGGCTGTATTTGTAGCCAGAACTATTGATGAACTAGGTCGTAGTCAAAACTTCCTTCACAAGGATTTTGCAGTTCTTTATCGTACTAATGCGCAGTCCCGTACTATTGAGGAAGCCCTACTCAAGTCAAATATCCCTTATACCATGGTTGGAGGAACTAAATTCTACAGCCGTAAGGAAATCCGAGATATTATCGCTTACCTCAATCTTATTGCCAATTTGAGTGACAATATCAGTTTTGAGCGTATTATTAACGAGCCTAAACGTGGAATTGGGCCAGGTACAGTTGAGAAAATCCGTGACTTTGCGAATATGCAAGACATGTCCATGCTAGATGCTTCAGCCAATATTATGTTGTCTGGTATCAAGGGTAAAGCAGCCCAGTCTATCTGGGATTTTGCAAATATGATGTTAGATTTGCGAGAGCAGCTGGATCAGTTAAGCATTACTGAGTTGGTTGAGTCCGTACTAGAAAAAACAGGTTATGTCGATATTCTTAATGCCCAAGCAACTCTGGAAAGTAAGGCTCGTGTTGAAAATATCGAAGAGTTTCTTTCTGTTACGAAGAACTTTGATGACACCTCTGATGTGTCAGAAGAGGAAACTGGTCTGGATAAACTGAGTCGTTTCTTAAATGATTTGGCCTTAATTGCAGACACAGATTCAGGTAGTCAGGAGACATCAGAAGTGACCCTGATGACCCTGCATGCTGCCAAAGGTCTTGAGTTTCCAGTTGTCTTTTTGATTGGGATGGAAGAAAATGTCTTTCCGCTTAGTCGTGCGGCTGAAGATCCAGATGAATTGGAAGAAGAACGCCGTCTGGCCTATGTAGGAATTACGCGTGCAGAGAAAATTCTCTATCTGACAAATGCCAACTCGCGCCTGCTTTTTGGTCGTACCAACTACAACCGTCCGACTCGTTTTATTAACGAAATCAGTTCAGAATTGCTTGAGTATCAAGGATTGGCTCGTCCAGCAAATACAAGCTTTAAGGCATCTTATAGCAGTGGGGACCTTGCCTTCGGTCAAGGAATGAGTTTGGCTCAGGCTCTTCAAGAACGTAAACGCAGTGCTGCCCCAAAATCTATCCAGTCAAGCGGTCTTCCATTTGGTCAATTTACAGCTGGCACAAAAGCAGCGTCTAGTGAGACAAATTGGTCCATTGGTGACATTGCCCTCCACAAGAAGTGGGGAGAGGGAACCGTTCTGGAAGTTTCAGGTAACGGAGCTACTCAAGAATTAAAAATCAATTTCCCAGAAGCAGGTTTGAAAAAACTTTTAGCCAGTGTAGCCCCAATTGAGAAAAAAATCTAATTTTCCATCCTTCTCACGAATAATAAAGTGAGGAGGATTTTTATGTACAGTATTTCATTCCAAGAAGATTCACTATTGCCAAGAGAAAGACTAGCCAAGGAAGGAGTAGAAGCGCTCAGTAATCAAGAGTTGCTAGCTATTTTACTTAGGACAGGAACACGTCAAGCTAGCGTTTTTGAAATTGCCCAGAAAGTCTTGAGCAATCTTTCAAGCCTAACAGATTTGAAAAAAATGACCCTGCAGGAGTTGCAGAGTCTATCTGGTATCGGTCGTGTTAAGGCTATAGAGTTACAAGCTATGATTGAACTGGGGTATCGTATTCACAAACACGAGACCCTTGAGATGGAGAGTATTCTTAGCAGTCAAAAGTTGGCCAAGAAGATGCAACAGGAATTAGGGGACAAAAAACAAGAGCACCTGGTGGCGCTCTATCTCAATACTCAAAATCAAATCATCCATCAACAGACCATTTTTATCGGTTCTGCCACTCGCAGTATTGCTGAACCGCGAGAGATTCTTCACTATGCCATCAAGCATATGGCGACCTCTCTCATCTTGGTTCACAATCATCCTTCGGGAGCAGTAGCCCCTAGCCGAAATGATGATCATGTCACTAAACTTGTCAAAGAAGCCTGTGACCTGATGGGGGATTTTCCTCTTGATCATCTGATTGTCTCTCACTCCAGTTATTTTAGCTATCGTGAAAAGACAGATTTAATCTAAAGTTCATTAACGACATAGTCAAAGAGGTTTTTATCTTTGGGACGATTTTCAAATAGAAATTCTGGATGCCATTGGACACCGAGAAAGGCAACATCATCTGTACTCATAACAGCTTCAATGATACCATCCTTAGGATCATAAGCCACAACTTTTAAATTTGGTGCTAAATCTTTGATACTCTGGTGGTGGAAGGAGTTGATATGGGAAATTTCTCCATAGATTTCTCGGAGAACAGTATCTGGTTCTGTCACCAAGCGTTGGGTTGTGTACTCAGCAGAACAATCCTGCCAATGGTCTTCGATATCTTGGTACAAAGTTCCTCCCATGGCAACGTTAAAGAGTTGAGTCCCACGGCAGACAGAAAAAATTGGCTTTTTCTGTTTAATAGCTTCCTTGATGAGGGCCAGTTCAAAGATATCCCTTTGAAGGTGGTAGTCATCGCTATCGATGGTTTTTGGTTCACCATAAAATTTTGGATCAACATTTTGCCCACCTGTCAAGATGAGCTTGTCAATCATACTGATATAGTGGCAGGCCATTTCTTGATCACCAATCGGTAGGATGATGGGAATCCCTCCAGCGTTTTTAACGCCTTCAACAAAGCCTTTTGCTGCGTAGCTCATCATGATGTCATCATCTGGATGAGTTTTTTCGTTTCCTGTAATCCCAATAACTGGTTTTTTCATAAAATGATTTTCGCTTTCTAATCCTCTCTTCTCATGAAATAGAGGAGGGTTTGGAGTTCACTTGTCAAATCGACATACTGAACGACCACGTCTTTTGGTAAATGTAGATGGACTGGTGAAAAACTGAGGATTCCTTTCACGCCAGCATCCACCAAGAGATTGGCAACCTCTTGTGACTTAACGCTGGGAACAGTTAGGATAGCAGTCTTCACATCAGCATCCTTGATTTTTTCCTTGATTTGAGAAATCCCGTAAATGGGAATCCCGTCAGGAGTTTGGGTACCGACTTCAGGATGGTCATCTAGGTCAAAGGCCATGATAATCTTCATCTTATTACGTTCGTGGAAGCGGTAGTGGAGAAGGGCATAGCCCATATTTCCAATACCTACCAGCATGACATTAGTGATGGAGTTATCATTGAGCAAGTCGGCAAAAAACGTCATCAGTTTTTTGACATCGTAGCCAAAACCACGACGACCTAGTTCACCAAAATAGGAAAAATCACGACGAACTGTCGCTGAATCAATACCGATAGCCTCTGCAATTTGCTTAGAGTTGGCACGTTCAATCTTTTCTGCATGAAATCTCTTAAAAATTCGATAGTAGAGAGAGAGTCTTTTTGCTGTAGCTTTTGGAATAGCAGACTGTTTATCTTTCACAAAATCACAACCTTTCTATTCTTCTATTTTATAGAAACATTGTGAAAAAATCAACAAAAATAAGAAAAAACTAAGAAAAATCTTAGTTTTGATGAAAAAATTCTGTTTGTGATAGAAAACGGTAGAGGTCTCCGACCAGTCCTTGGTAAACTTCCTGCCCTTCAAAAGTCAAAGAAGTCACATAAAGTGTATCTGGTAGGGTCACACATCCTGACAAAGCCAGCATGAGAGCTTCATAATCCTCATACTTGAGTGTACGCTCTACATGATAGCTGTCCTTATAGGTCAATTCAAACATTTTGGCTCTATCTTTCTGATTTTGTAAAGACACCACGTTCTACCAAGCTATCCATGAGGAAGTAGAATTTTTCCTGATGAATGTGGTGGTCTTCTGATTTGAAAATATCAACTAGACGTAGCCCAAACTTGTCAGTGATATTGATTTTAGCACCTGTAAGTTCCTTGTTAATGATGATTTTGAGTTGGAATCCTTCACCGCTGTTTGGCACTTTTTCCAAAAGGCGAGTCAGTTCATAGTTACCAACCTTAGTCTCAAAAAAGGTGTTGTCCTTGAGGGTGAATTTTTTAACAGAAGGGCTAAGAGTGTAGTCGTAACGACAATTTTTTAACTGAATGGTTTTTTCAAATGCCATATGGCTAACCTCCGATAATTTCTTTTAAGTTTTTTGCGAGGGTTTGTAGGTCTTCAACAGTATTTTGTGGCGAGAGACTGAGGCGAACGGATTGCTTCAAGCGTTCTGAATTTGCCCCGTACATGGCTTCAAGAACATGGCTGGATTGGACAATGCCTGCCGTACAGGCTGATCCAGTAGAGATAGAAATGCCAGCTAAATCTAGCCGAAGGAGTAAGAGGTCGTTTTTCTGCCCAGGAAATCCAATATTGAGGACATAAGGGAGATGGTGTTGTCCTCTATTCAAGTAATATTGAATGCCCTCTAACTCTGCCAAAAAGACAGTTTCTAGATTTTGTACATGTTGAAAATGTTCTTCTTGCTTTTCTAGGTCTTCTTTTAGGGCAGCAACCATGCCTACGATGGCAGCCAGATTTTCAGTTCCTGCACGTTTCTTCTGTTCCTGATCTCCGCCATGTAGATAGGAGTCAAAGTCCATGCTAGAAGCGTAGAGAAAACCGATTCCCTTAGGCCCATGGAACTTGTGGGCAGAAGCAGTGAGAAAATCAATACCCAATTCTTCTGGATGAATAGGGAGTTTGCCAATAGCCTGAACTGCGTCGACATGATAGGCAGCAGGGTGTTGCTTGAGTATTTGGCCAATTTCAGCAATGGGAAGTAGGTTTCCTGTCTCATTATTGGCAAACATGGTAGAAACCAAAATCGTATCGTCACGTAAAGCCTTTTGAATTTGTTGGGCTGTGATTTCTTGATTTTCTGGCTGGATAATGGTTACTTCAAAACCAAAGTGTTGAACCAAGTAATCAATGGTTTCAAGGACAGCATGGTGCTCAATAGCAGTTGTGATGATATGTTTTCCTTGCTCTTGGTGACGAAGGCAGTAGCCAATGATAGCAGTATTGTTGCCTTCTGTCCCACCAGAAGTGAAAAAGATATGTTGAGGTTTTGTTCCCAGTAACTGAGCTAGTTCCTGACGGGCTTCTCGCAAGAGTTTGCCAGCTTGACGACCATGCCCATGAATACTAGAAGGATTTCCATAGATTTCTTGCATAACCTCGGTCATAGCTGAAATAGCAACTGCTGACATGGGAGTCGTTGCAGCATTGTCCAAATAAATCAAAGAATCACCTTATTTCTTTGTTGTAGGCAAAGAGTGGGCTGACTGGTTTTCTTTCGTGAATACGGACGATGGCATCACCAATTAACTCACTAGCAGTGATGTAGCATACGTTTTTAGGAGTTTTTTCTTTTGTTGCTACTGAATCAGTCACAAGAATTTCTTTAATCTTAGTATTGTCAAGAAGTTCAGCAGCACCTTCAACGAAGAGACCGTGGCTAGAAACAGCATAAATTTCTGTAGCCCCTTCATGTTCAACGATTTTGGCTGCTTCAGAGAAGGTACGTCCTGTATTTAAAATGTCATCAATCAAGATGGCTTTTTTACCTTCAACATCACCGATGATATAGCCTTCGTTACGAGTTGCATCGTCTTGAGGGTAGTCGATAATGGCGATAGGAGCATCAAGATATTCAGCCAGGCTACGAGCACGTTTCACCCCTGAATTTTTAGGGCTAACGACAACAACATCTGAACCTCTTAATCCTTTATCACAGTAGTGTTTAGCAAAGAGAGGAACAGTGTAAAGATTATCTACAGGAATATCAAAGAAACCTTGTACTTGAACTGCATGTAGGTCGAGGGTAAGGACACGATCTACACCAGCTTTAACCAGCATGTTAGCAACTAGTTTAGCTGTTAGTGGTTCTCTAGATGATGCAATTCTATCTTGGCGTGCATAGCCAAAATACGGAAGGACAACGTTGATACTGTGGGCACTTGCACGCACACAAGCATCAACCATGATTAACAATTCCATTAGGTGGTTGTTAACAGGGAAACTTGTAGATTGGATGATGTAAACATCATAACCACGGACACTCTCTTCGATATTCACTTGGATCTCTCCATCAGAAAATTGACGAGATGATAGTTTTCCAAGTGGAATACCGACAGCATCCGCAATTTTTTGTGCAATCTCTTGGTTAGAGTTGAGTGCGAAAAGTTTCATGTTTTTTCTATCTGACATTATAGACCGTCCTCTGTAAACTTTCTGTAGCCAAGCCATATGCTTTAGCATATATTAACTTGGATTCGAGTATTTTTATCTTTTCTATTTTACCAAAAAATGAAGATTATTTCAGCTATTTTTCATGTTTTTGACAAATCGAACTAATTTTGAAGGAGCTTTTTGATAAGCAATCTGATTTTCCTCTAAAAATTGTTGGAAATCTTGTTTCCCTTGCTCGTGATTTTCCACTTCAAGCTCTAATTCGTAATCTGTCATATCAAAGTATTGACTCTCATCCAGTGCCATGAGACCAATATCTGTCTTCATTTCATAGCGAAGCGTTGTGAGACAACCAAGCACCTGCCATTTCTTACTTTGGATACCATGTTTAGCCAATTCATCAAAAACCAGCCCCTGAGGTAGTTCTTCCTTGCTCAGATAGTTCTCAGCATCTTTTAGTTGCAATTTTTGGTTGTATTCCATGTTTCCAACACTTTGTGGGACTTTGAGTGTCAATTCTGCCCAGTCTTCAAAAGTTCGAATGCGCATAGCAACTTTCTTTTCTCGCAGTTCAAAATCAGGCGTGTCGATGTAGTAATTTTTTTGAAGGACAGGAGTGACACCTGTGAACTGGTCTTTTAGACGGTTGTATTCATCTTTTTTCAAGAGTGTTTTCAATTCAATTTCTAAATGTTTCATTTTTCTTACCTTTTCTTTATCTATGAAAGCGGATTATATGATATAATAGCATTGTATTTATTGTATATGAATCTGGAGAAAAAATCAAAGATATTTTTGAAGGATAATATGAGAATAAGGGAGAATATATGACCTTAGAATGGGAAGAATTTCTAGATCCTTACATTCAAGCTGTTGGTGAGTTAAAGATTAAACTACGTGGTATTCGTAAGCAATATCGTAAACAAAATAAGCATTCTCCGATTGAGTTTGTGACTGGTCGAGTCAAGCCAATTGAAAGTATCAAGGAAAAATGGCTCGACGTGGTATTACTTATGCGACCTTAGAACACGATTTACAGGATATTGCTGGTTTGCGTGTGATGGTCCAGTTTGTAGATGATGTCCAAGAAGTTGTGGCTATTTTGCGCAAGCGTCAGGATATGCGTATCATACAGGAGCGAGATTACATTACTCATCGAAAGGCTTCAGGCTACCGTTCCTATCATGTGGTAGTAGAATATATGGTGGACACCATCAATGGAGCCAAGACCATTTTAGCAGAAATTCAAATTCGTACTTTGGCCATGAATTTCTGGGCAACAATAGAACATTCTCTCAACTACAAGTACCAAGGGGATTTCCCAGAGGAGATTAAGAAGCGACTGGAAATTACATCCAAGATTGCCCATCAGTTAGATGAAGAAATGGGTAAAATTCGTGATGATATCCAAGAAGCTCAGGCACTTTTTGATCCTTTGAGTAGAAAATTAAATGATGGTGTAGGAAACAGTGACGATACAGATGAAGAATACAGGTAAACGAATTGACCTGATAGCTAATAGAAAACCGCAGAGTCAAAGGGTTTTGTATGAATTGCGAGATCGTTTGAAGAGAAATCAGTTTATACTCAATGATACCAATCCAGATATCGTTATTTCCATTGGTGGGGATGGCATGCTCTTGTCGGCCTTTCATAAGTACGAAAATCAGCTTGACAAGGTACGCTTTATTGGTGTTCATACGGGACATCTGGGCTTCTATACGGACTACCGTGATTTTGAGTTGGATAAGCTAGTGACTAATTTGCAGCTAGATACGGGAGCAAGAGTCTCTTACCCTGTTCTAAATGTGAAGGTCTTTCTTGGAAATGGTGAAGTGAAGATTTTTAGAGCACTCAACGAAGCCAGCATCCGAAGGTCGGATCGAACCATGGTGGCGGATGTTGTGATTAACGGTGTCCCCTTTGAACGTTTTCGTGGAGATGGGCTAACAGTTTCGACACCGACTGGTAGCACAGCCTATAACAAGTCGCTTGGTGGAGCTGTTTTACACCCTACCATTGAAGCTTTGCAATTAACGGAAATTGCCAGCCTTAATAATCGTGTCTATCGAACGCTGGGTTCTTCCATTATTGTGCCTAAGAAGGATAAGATTGAACTCATTCCAACGAGAAACGATTACCATACCATTTCTGTTGATAATAGCGTTTATTCTTTCCGCAATATTGAGCGAATCGAGTATCAAATCGACCATCATAAGATTCATTTTGTCGCGTCTCCGAGCCACACCAGTTTCTGGAATCGTGTTAAGGATGCATTTATCGGCGAGGTGGATGAATGAGGTTTGAATTTATCGCAGATGAGCATGTAAAGGTTAAGACCTTCTTAAAAAAGCACGAGGTTTCTAAAGGGCTGCTGGCCAAGATTAAGTTTCGAGGCGGAGCTATTCTGGTCAATGACCAACCGCAAAATGCAACTTATCTATTGGATATTGGAGACCGAGTTATCATCGATATTCCTGCTGAGGAAGGCTTTGAAACTCTAGAAGCTATCGAGCGCCCACTGAATATTCTCTATGAGGATGACCATTTTCTAGTCTTGAACAAACCCTATGGAGTGGCTTCTATTCCTAGTGTCAATCACTCCAATACTATCGCCAATTTTATCAAGGGTTACTATGTCAAGCAAAACTATGAAAATCAGCAGGTTCACATTGTAACTAGACTTGATAGAGATACTTCTGGCTTGATGCTCTTGCTAAGCACGGCTATGCCCATGCACGATTAGACAAGCAGTTGCAGAAGAAATCTATCGAGAAACGCTACTTTGCTTTGGTTAAAGGTGATGGATATTTGGAACCAGAGGGTGAAATTATTGCTCCTATTGCGCGTGATGAAGACTCCATTATCACTAGACGGGTGGCTAAAGGTGGAAAATATGCCCATACTTCTTACAAGATTGTAGCTTCTTATGGGAATATTCACTTGGTTGACATTCGCCTGCATACTGGACGAACCCATCAAATCCGAGTCCACTTTTCTCATATTGGTTTTCCTTTGTTGGGAGATGACTTGTATGGCGGTAGTCTGGACGATGGCATTCAACGTCAGGCTCTGCATTGCCATTACCTATCTTTTTATCATCCATTTTTAGAGCAAGACTTGCAGTTAGAAAGTCCCTTGCCGGATGATTTCAGTAACCTTATTAAACAGTTATCAACTAATACTCTATAAAAACTGATTCAGAGTATAATTATTATTTTAAAGGAGAAAACTCATGGAAGTTTTTGAAAGTCTCAAAGCCAACCTTGTTGGTAAAAATGCTCGTATCGTTCTCCCTGAAGGGGAAGAGCCTCGTATTCTTCAAGCGACTAAACGCTTGGTAAAAGAAACAGAAGTGATTCCTGTTTTGCTTGGAAATCCTGAAAAAATTAAAATTTATCTTGAAATTGAAGGGATCATGGATGGTTATGAGGTCATCGACCCTCAAATTATCCTCAATTTGAAGAAATGGTTGCTGCTTTAGTAGAGCGTCGCAAGGGTAAAATGACTGAAGAAGAAGCACGTAAGGTGTTAGTTGAAGATGTCAACTATTTTGGTGTTATGTTGGTGTACTTGGGCTTGGTTGACGGAATGGTGTCAGGTGCGATTCATTCAACTGCTTCAACAGTTCGTCCAGCCCTACAAATCATCAAAACTCGTCCAAATGTGACTCGTACTTCAGGTGCCTTCCTCATGGTTCGTGGTACGGAACGTTACCTCTTTGGGGACTGTGCTATCAACATCAATCCAGATGCAGAAGCTTTGGCTGAAATTGCGATCAACTCAGCAATCACAGCTAAGATGTTTGGAATCGAGCCTAAAATTGCTATGCTAAGCTATTCTACTAAAGGTTCAGGGTTTGGAGAAAGTGTTGATAAGGTTGTTGAAGCAACTAAAATTGCTCACGACTTGCGTCCTGACCTTGAAATCGATGGTGAGTTGCAATTTGATGCGGCCTTTGTTCCAGAAACTGCAGCTCTGAAAGCTCCTGGAAGTACGGTAGCTGGTCAAGCAAATGTCTTCATCTTCCCAGGTATCGAGGCAGGAAATATCGGCTACAAGATGGCAGAACGTCTTGGTGGCTTTGCGGCCGTAGGTCCTGTTTTGCAAGGTTTGAACAAGCCAGTTAACGATCTTTCTCGTGGATGTAATGCTGATGATGTTTACAAGTTGACCCTCATCACAGCAGCTCAAGCAGTTCATCAATAAGATTTAGTCCTCTTTCCCTTGGGAAGAGGCTTTTTATACTCAATGAAAATCAAAGAGCAAACTAGGAAACTAGCCGCAGGTTGCTCAAAGCACTGCTTTGAGGTTGCAGATAAGACTGACGAAGTCAGGAACCATACCTACGGCAAGGCGACGTTGACGTGGTTTGAAGAGATTTTCGAAGAGTATTAATACTAGGAAAAGGACAGTTAGAATCTTCTGTGTTATACTAGAGATATGTTAGATTTGAAAGAATACGGTATCGTCATGTAGCCAAAGGAGAAGATTGTTTCTTTCCGTGAGAAACTACTCACTTGGTATGATGAAAACAAAAGAGATTTACCCTGGCGTAGGAGTAAAAATCCTTATCATATCTGGGTATCTGAAATTATGCTCCAGCAGACTAGAGTTGATACAGTTATCCCTTATTATGAACGATTCTTGGACTGGTTTCCAACAGTGGAAAGTTTGGCAACTGCCCCTGAAGAGCGTTTATTGAAGGCTTGGGAGGGATTGGGCTATTATTCTCGAGTACGCAATATGCAGGCTGCTGCCCAACAGATTATGACGGCTTTTGGTGGCAAATTTCCAAACACCTATGAAGGAATTTCCAGTTTGAAAGGGATTGGACCTTACACAGCAGGAGCTATTTCCAGTATTGCTTTTAACTTGCCTGAGCCAGCTGTAGATGGTAATGTAATGCGTGTTTTGGCACGTCTGTTTGAAGTCAACCATGATATTGGCATTCCAAGTAATCGTAAAATTTTTCAGGCAATGATGGAAATCTTGATTGACCAAGAAAAGCCTGGTGACTTTAATCAAGCCTTGATGGACTTGGGTTCGGATATTGAGTCTCCTGTAAATCCCAGACCAGAAGAAAGCCCAGTCAAGGACTTTAGTGCGTCGTATCAGAATGGCACAATGGACCGTTATCCAATCAAGGCGCCTAAGAAAAAGCCAGTTCCCATTTATCTCAAAGCCTTAGTTGTGAAAAATACTCAGGGACAATTTTTACTTGAAAAAAATGCAAGTGAAAAACTCTTGGCAGGTTTTTGGCATTTCCCCTTGATAGAAGTTGATAACTTTTCGCAAGAAGAGCAGTTTGACCTCTTCCATCAGGTTGCAGAAGAAAGTGTGAACTTTGGCCCAAGTCCAGAAGAGAGTTTCCAGCAGGACTATGACCTAGATGTTGATTGGCTTAATCTGCATTTTGAGACTGTCAAGCATGTCTTTAGCCATCGTAAGTGGCATGTACAGATTGTAGCAGGTCAGGTGAGTGACTTCCATAATTTTTCAGATAGGGAAGTTCGCTGGCTTTCACCAGAAGAGTTCAAGGATGTTCCACTTGCCAAACCCCAACAAAAAATCTGGCAGGCCTATGCACAAGCCAACTTAGACAGTAGTAAAGACTAGCTATTGTGTTTTCTTGTTATTTTTTTGATATAATAGTAGAGAAAAAGGTGAACAAATGAAAAAAATATTAATTGTAGATGATGAAAAACCAATCTCGGATATTATCAAGTTTAATATGACCAAGGAAGGTTACGAGGTTGTAACTGCTTTTAATGGTCGTGAAGCGCTAGAACAATTTGAAGCAGAGCAGCCAGATATTATTATTCTGGATTTGATGCTTCCAGAAATTGATGGTTTAGAAGTTGCTAAGACCATTCGCAAGACAAGTAGTGTACCTATTATCATGCTTTCTGCTAAAGACAGTGAATTTGATAAGGTTATCGGTTTAGAGCTTGGGGCAGATGACTATGTGACAAAACCCTTCTCAAATCGTGAGTTGCAGGCGCGTGTTAAAGCTCTTCTTCGGCGTTCTCAGCCTATACCAGTAGATGAGCAGGAAGCAGATAGCAAACCTCAGCCTATCCAAATTGGCGACTTGGAGATTGTTCCAGAAGCCTATGTAGCTAAAAAATACGGTGAAGAACTAGACTTAACTCACCGTGAATTTGAGCTTTTGTATCACTTGGCGTCTCATATCGGTCAAGTAATTACGCGTGAACACTTGCTTGAAACGGTCTGGGGTTATGATTATTTCGGAGATGTTCGAACAGTCGACGTAACGATCAGACGTTTGCGTGAGAAGATTGAAGACACACCAAGCCGTCCAGAGTATATCCTAACACGTCGTGGTGTTGGTTATTATATGAGAAATAATGATTAAACTAATTAAAGACATAGTTTTAACCAGTGATTTTATCTTTAGCCTCATTTTACTTGGCTTTATTTTAGTTGTGACCTTACTCTTGCTAGAAAATCGTCGGGATAATATTCGACTGAAACAAATCAATCAAAAGATAAAAGACCTAATTGCAGGAGATTATTCTCAGGTATTGGACATGCAGGGAAGCTCTGAAATCACTAATATTACCAATAATCTCAATGATTTATCAGAAGTAATTCGCTTGACTCAAGAAAATCTGGAACAAGAGAGTAAACGATTGCATAGTATCCTCTCATACATGACGGACGGAGTTCTTGCGACCAATCGTCGTGGTAAGATTACCATGATTAATGATATGGCTAAGAAACAATTAGGCGTTCAGAAAGAAGATGTTCTTAATAAAAGTATTTTAGAATTGCTTAAGATTGCAGACGAGTATGAACTTCGCGATTTGATTACCCAAGTTCCTGAGCTTATGATTGATTCTCAGGATGCCAATGGTGAGTATCTGAGCCTTCGTGTACGCTTCGCCTTGGTCCGTCGTGAGTCTGGCTTTATTTCTGGTTTGGTTGCTGTTTTACACGATACGACGGAGCAGGAGAAGGAAGAACGGGAACGGAGACTCTTTGTTTCCAATGTTAGTCATGAGCTACGGACGCCTCTAACTAGCGTAAAATCCTATCTTGAAGCCTTGGATGAGGGAGCCTTGTCAGAACCTGTTGCACCAGACTTTATCAAGGTGTCTCTAGACGAAACCAACCGTATGATGCGGATGGTAACAGACCTTCTTCATCTTTCTCGAATTGATAATGCAACCAGCCATCTGGATGTGGAATTGATTAATTTTACTGCCTTTATAACCTTTATTCTCAACCGTTTTGATCAGATAAGAGGGCAGGATGAAGAGAAGAAATATGAACTGGTGAGAGATTACCCAATTACCTCAGTCTGGATAGAGATTGATACAGATAAGATGACACAGGTGATTGATAACATTCTCAACAATGCCATCAAATATTCTCCAGACGGTGGGAAAATCACAGTGACCATGAAGACAACTGATGATCAGATGATTTTATCCATCTCTGACCAAGGATTGGGTATTCCTAAGCAGGATTTACCACGTATTTTTGATCGTTTCTACCGTGTGGATCGTGCTAGAAGTCGTGCCCAAGGTGGTACGGGTCTGGGACTAGCTATTGCTAAAGAAATTATCAAACAACATAAGGGCTTTATTTGGGCTAAGAGTGAATACGGTAAGGGATCGACCTTTACCATTGTGCTCCCTTATGATAAGGATGCAGTGAAAGAAGAAGTATGGGAGGATGAAGTAGAAGACTAGAATGAGTGAAACAGGCTTTAAATACAGTATTTTAGCGTCGGGTTCCAGTGGAAATTCCTTTTATCTGGAAACCCCAAAAAAGAAGCTTTTAGTAGATGCAGGTTTGTCTGGTAAGAAAATCACCAGCCTACTTGCTGAAATCAATCGCAAACCAGAAGACCTGGATGCCATCTTGATTACCCATGAGCATTCAGACCATATTCACGGTGTGGGGGTTTTGGCTCGCAAGTATGGTATGGATTTGTATGCCAATGAAAAAACTTGGCAAGCTATGGAAAATAGCAAATACCTTGGCAAGGTAGATTCTTCACAAAAGCATATCTTTGAAATGGGCAAAACCAAAACCTTTGGAGATATTGATATTGAGAGTTTTGGGGTTAGCCATGATGCAGTCGCACCGCAGTTTTATCGCTTTATGAAGGATGATAAGAGTTTTGTCCTTTTGACAGATACAGGTTATGTCAGTGACCGTATGGCAGGAATTGTCGAAATGCGGATGGCTATCTTATCGAGTCCAACCATGATGTAGAGATTTTGCGAGCAGGTTCTTACGCTTGGCGACTCAAACAACGAATCCTATCTGATCTGGGGCATCTTTCTAACGAGGACGGTGCTGAAGCTATGATTCGGACCCTAGGAAATCGCACTAAGAAAA
>BNJS01001627.1_pt1 | contig 99506 bp, 120 predicted proteins | sample 8540461 | NCBI WGS metagenome assembly BNJS01 (sample SAMD00202454, study PRJDB9452) | human saliva metagenome | isolation source: human saliva | place: Japan | reverse complement strand
ACACTGAAAATTAAAAAAACACGATAATTTCTTTAGAAAATACCTATTTCTCTACTTTTGCAAGTCAATCTATTTTTCTATAATCCTCTTTCTATTTCATATGGTAAGGTCGAAAAAAAAGACAACCCTTTTCCAATAAGAGAAGGATTGCCTTTTACTTTATTTTTTCTTTTGTGTTTGTGGATAAATCCATAAGAAGACAACAAGTGCGATGACCGCTAGTGTCGTTACAAAGATGATACTTGTCTGTCCTGCTGTGACTAAATTGGAATCAAACGAGCTGAAAATACGAGCGATAATCGTTGTTGAAATCGCACCAGTGAACTGTTGTAAGGTATTCACGATACTATTTCCGTCTGCTTGAATATCAGAATTTAGTTGTGCTAATGAATAGGTCACATTGCTTCCCATTACAAATCCAATCCCTGTCATAAAAATGACGTTGAGGGCTAATAAAGGATAAATCGTCAATCCTGGGAAGAAGAAGCTAATGGCCACTCCTCCAATTACTGCAAAGATTAACCCTGTTAAGATTGGTTTTAGTGGACCTGCTTTATCATACCAGCGACCAGACAAGGCTGAAAGAACGGCTACCATCGCAGCCCCAGGGAACATAAAGAGCCCTGCCACTGTAGCTGTTTCGCCCCACGCTAATTGAATGAAGTTTGGATAAATAAAGGATAATCCTAGTACAATTCCTTGGAAAGCTAGGACGATATATAATGTCGCGTTAAACGTCGCAAATTGGAACGGTTTGAACGACAAGAGTGTATTTTCTCGGTTAAAGTAGAAGAATGCTGCAAAAGCCACGACTACTACTCCAAGATAGACAACTGATAAATGTTCAATCGCCATTAGTAAGCTTGCAAGTCCAATCCCTAATGTCACAAACGCCATTAAGTTAAACGGTTGTTTCTTCGGAGATTCTTCTGCTGGAATCGCCCAAAGACCCATCACTAACGAGAATACTAAAAATGGAATCAATGCGTAGAAAATCGCACGCCATCCGAATGCGCTTGAGACAACCCCGCCAAATGTTGGACCGATTGGTGGAGCTAGTGCTGTTGTCATCGCTCCAATTCCAATGACGGTTCCATGTTGATGAAGCGGAACTTGGGATAATACGATATGGAACATTAGTGGAAGTGCAATCCCTGTTCCTATCCCTTGCATAAAGCGTCCGAGTAATAAAATCAGTAAGTTTGGTGAAATACAGTCAATTAAGACCCCACCAATAAATAAAAGGTTCGCTGCCAAGAAGAGTTGGCGAATCGTGTAGTTTCGTGTTAAATATGCCGTAATTGGCACGACAATGGCAATGGCTAGTAAGTATCCTGTTGTGACCCATTGAATCCCTGAAGAATCTGTATTGAATTCTGTCATAAGGGTCGGGAAGGTAACGTTCATTGCAGTTTCAATCAACACGCCACAAAAGCTCATAATCGCCGTTGCGACTACTGCTGGAATGACATGCCATGTTTTAGTTTGGTTTCCCATTTAGTTCTCCTTTCTTTGCGTTATCTTCACCATAAAAAAACCGCAACCTTACTAGACAGTAAGATGTTGCGGTTTAAATTATTTTATAACGCTGTTTCCTAACGTTTCTTCTTTAATTTTTTCAATTTATTTTGTTTGACGACGTGCGTATTGTTGCATACCGATTTGAGCGAGTTTGTTTCCACGTCCGCCCATGCCCATTTGGTTCATCATGCCTTCTAAGCCTTTCATATTACCATTGGACATTTGGTTCATCATCTTCTTAGACTCGTTGAATTGTTTAATTAAACGGTTCACTTCAGCAAGAGGACGAGCCGAACCTGCCGCAATCCGTTTACGACGAGCCTGTGATAAGATATCTGGATTTTCACGTTCTTGTGGAGTCATTGATAAGACAATAGCTTTCATACGTGCTGTATCTTTTGGATCCACTTTTAAGTCGTTTAGACCAGCCATTTTATTCAAGCCTGGAATCATCTTCAAGATATCCTCAAGCGGTCCCATCTTATTCACTTGGTCTAATTGGTCGATAAAGTCATTAAAGTCAAAAGTGTTTGCTTTAATTCTATCCGCCATCTCTTGCGCTTTTGCTTCATCGAAGTCTTGTTGCGCCTTCTCGATAAGGGTCATCATATCCCCCATACCAAGAATACGAGAAGCCATACGTTCTGGATAGAAGATTTCGAAGTCTTCTAATTTTTCCCCACGACCTGTAAACTTAATTGGTTTTCCTGTAACGGAACGAATCGATAGAGCCGCACCACCACGAGTATCCCCATCAAGTTTTGTAAGGATAACCCCTGAGATATCCAAACGTTCATTAAATGTTTGAGCCACGTTTACGGCATCTTGCCCTGTCATTGAGTCGACAACGAGTAAGATTTCGCTTGGATTTGCGACTGCCTTGATGTTTTGTAATTCTTCCATCAAGTTTTCGTCAATATGCAAACGACCGGCCGTATCGATAATGACTAAGTCGCGACCATCGATTTTCGCTTTCAATCGCTTGTTTTGCGATTTCCACTGGGCTTACTTGATTTCCAAGGGAGAACACTGGGAAGTTTAATTGTTTCCCTAATGTTTGTAATTGGTCAATCGCGGCTGGACGGTACACGTCGGCAGCAACTAGTAATGGGCGTTTCTTTTCATGTTTTGCCATGAAGGAAGCCAATTTACCAGCAGTTGTTGTTTTACCGGCCCCTTGTAGACCGACCATCATCACTACCGTTGGCGGTTTCGCTTCGAAACGGAACGGAGCTTGTTCGCCACCCATTAATTCTGTTAATTCTTCGTTAACGATTTTAACGACTTGTTGCGCTGGTGATAATGCTTCAAGCACATTAGCCCCTAACGCACGTTCGTTAACTTTACGCACGAAGTCTTTTACAACTTTGAAGTTAACGTCGGCTTCTAAAAGCGCAAGACGCACTTCACGCATCATTTGTTTTAAGTCAGCTTCCGTAATTTTTCCTTTTCGAGAAACGGAAGTCATCGCATTTTGCAGGCGATCTGATAATCCTTCGAATGCCATAATTTCACTCCTTGAGTTTATTTATTCATCTCTTGTAATTTTGAAACGATTGAAGCAAGCTGTGTTGCCTCAGGATAGTTCTTTTGAATTTCTTTTTCTAATTCATCATAGTGCTCTTGGCGTTTATAGAAGTCAGCGACTAGATGTAATTTCTCTTCGTAGTTTTCTAATAGTTTTGCCGAGCGGCGGATATTATCATATACTGCTTGACGGCTTACGTCAAATTCTTCGGCGATTTCACCAAGCGAATAATCATCCCCATAATAGAGCTCCATATATTCGAGTTGTTTATCGGTTAAAAGGCTGCCATAGAACTCTACAAGCAAGTTCATTTGCGTTGTTTTTTCTAATTCCATTCATTGCCCTCCCTTAAACTCATATCTTTTATTATAGCAAAGTTCTACCCTTTTCGCTATTAAAAATAAGCGCTAGAATCACTTCTAACGCTTTTTATAAGCTTCAATCAACTCTTCAATTTCAGCCAAAGTTTTCGCAAAATGAACCCTGCTTCTGTCTTCAATACTCAGTAAGTTCGTCTCTAACATTTTATCGAAAAAGGCTTCTAAATGATCGTAGTAGCCTTCCATATTATAGAAAATACAGATGCCCTGTGTTTGGCCTACACGCACCCAAGAAACCACTTCTGCAATTTCTTCAAGGGTACCAGGACCACCAGGAAGCGCAATATAACTATCACTGAGTTCAATCATTTGATTTTTACGCTCGGACATCGTATCCACGATATGAAGTTTCGTGATATCTTGTTTTGCGATTTCACGGTCTACAAAAAACTGTGGCATCACGCCAATGACTTTGCCGCCTTCGTTCATCACGGCAGTCGCTACCACTCCCATTAGTCCTGTATTTCCACCACCATAGACAAGCGTGTGGTGATTTTTTGCCATCCACTTCCCTAGTTCTTCTGTTTTATTGTCAAATGCTGGGCAATTACTTTGGCTTGCCGCACAATAAACTGCAATATTCATACGTTCTCCTTTAAAACAAAGAGACGTAATCTCTTACGCCTCCATAAACCTTATTTAAATGCTGCGATAATTTCGTCAGCAATATTTTTAGAACAGATAACACCTGTTGTCTTTTTGTTAGGAACTAAGAAGTCAACTTCTTTTCCGTCCACTGTACTGTAGTGTAATCCTAATTCTTCGCAATCACCATTCCTGGTGCGATATCCCAAGGAGCTAATAATGTCGAAACATACGCTACTGATTTTCCTAAAATCACTTGAATATGCTCAATTGAAGAAGCACCGTAAGTACGAGTAACCATTGCTTTACGAATCATTTCTGCTTCTTTTTCAGTCGCTTCTAATAACATAAATCCATTTACGTTAATAGAGCTGTCTCCAATGCTCTTGATTTCAGGAGTTGAAAGACGACGGCCATTGCAATATGCACCATAATCTTTAATACCGTATACGAAGCGATCACGCATCACATCGTAAATGTAGCCTAATAGACCGACTCCATCTTTATATAGAGCAATCATAATACCGAAGTCTTCTTGACGTTTCACGAAGTTCAATGTGCCATCGATTGGGTCGATTAACCAAACGTAACCGTCCATTGAAGTTAATTCGTCACCGAAACCTTCTTCTCCCATGATTTTATGTGTTGGGAATTGTTCGCGAATTTTTGCGATAAAGAATTGTTCAATTTCTTTATCCACGTTTGTTACTAAGTCGTTGCGACTTGATTTTGTATCTACAGAAAGTGGTTCACCAAAGCTGTAACGAATTTTATCCCCAGCCTCCATAATCCAGTCATTTACTAATAGATGAGTTGCTAATAAATCCATTATTTTTTCAATCCTTCCATACGAATAATTTTTGTTGCGTTTTTACTTGCTTGGACCACACGATAAAGGCTATATCCAGATGCTTCCTCGAATTCACGACCTAGTCTCTTCTCTTCACCGATACTACGGACTACCGTCTTAAATTCTTGGTAGGCTTTTTTAAAAGCTTCTACTTGGATTCCTTTTTCGTATGCCTCTTCGACCGCATTCCAAAGTTTGATGACTTTATTCATCTCTTCATGCGACCATTCCAAATCAATTGGATAACTATAATTGGCCATCTCGCCACCTCACAATCATACCTATTCAGTATACACTTTTTCTGCAAGAGTTTCCATTTATGAAGCAAAAAAAATTTGTGATGAAAATGATAACTTCGAATCCTTGCGGATTTTTCATTGTCGTTGTAATGGGGCACCGGCTCAAGTCTTACGTCTTTCGCCTTTAAAGCCTCAAAGCAGGAGTAAGAAATAAATTTCTACTCCTGTTCATTCGCATTTAATGCACTTCTCCATTACTACGACAATAAAATCCACCAGATTCTTCGTTATCATCTTCTTGGTGCTTTATATTGTTTCATACAACTCATCCAAAATTTACTAAATAGGTTGATTGCTCGCAAATTAGAGAAATCCGCTCAAACTTCATCACTGCTTTTCAGTTCGATTTGTTGATAGCACGCCCTTCTAACTTAGTCCCTGCACTCTCTAACTCGAGTAGCACAGTCCCCTTTCCCTTGGGCACAAATCCCAAAAGAAAATTATTCATCTATGGATTACGTCATATCCACGGATTCTATATTAGCAATAACGGGAATAGCATTAAAACGAATAAGAGGGCGTAGGATTTCTAATCCATACGCCCTCTTTGAGGCTTTAAAGGTGAGAGACCTTAGGCTCGAACCGATGCCCCGTTATCGCTAATATGAAGATATCCGTAAGGATACAGAGTAATCCATAAAAGTACTAATAAGCCTTGGATTATTTTCCTTCTTGGTATTCTTTTGCGATTTGCGCACCAAGCTTCGCGTTATTGTAAACAAGTTGGATGTTCGTCTTCAAGCTTTCCCCGCCTGTTAACTCAACGATTTTCGCTAATAAGAATGGAGTGCTGTCTTTACCATGAATCCCTTTTTCGTCTGCTTCACGAACTGCTTGATCGATAATCGCATCAATTTTTTCGTGTGGGATTTCGTGTTCCGCTGGGATTGGGTTTGTAACTAAGATACCACCTTTAAGGTCTAGTAATTCAGAATAACGAATCATTTCCGCTACTTCTTTTGCTGAGTCAACACGGCTGTTTAATTTGTACTCAGAAGTACGAGTGTAGAATGCTGGTAAGTAGTCTGTTTGATAGCCTACAACTGGCACCCCTTTTGTTTCTAAATATTCAAGAGTACGTGGTAAATCAAGAATCGCTTTTGCACCAGCGCAGACAACTGTTACTGGAGTTTGTCCTAATTCATCTAAATCGGCTGAGATATCCATTGTTTCTTCAACGCCACGGTGAACCCCACCGATACCGCCAGTTACGAATACTTTAATTCCAGCTAAGTGCGCACCAATCATTGTTGTCGCTACTGTAGTTGCTCCTAACACACCTTTAGCAAACACTTCTGCTAAGTCACGGCGAGATACTTTTGCGACTGGTTTTTCTTTCGCAAGACGTTCTAAGTCTGCTTCTTCTAAACCAATTTTGTATTTTCCGTCCATAATAGCGATTGTTGCTGGAACAGAGCCATTATCGCGAATAATTTGTTCTACCGTTTTAGCCATTTCTACGTTTTGTGGATATGGCATTCCGTGTGAAATGATTGTTGATTCTAACGCTACAACTGGTAGGTTGTTGTCTAATGCGTGTTGTACTTCCTTGCTGATTGATAATAATGGATTCATGATAAACCTCTTTCCTTTAATTGTTGATATTCTTTTTCAAATGACTTAGCGTTTAAGTCTTTTCGAACTGTTTCAATGGCTTGGACTGTATAATACGAATTCGTTAATCCGTAACTAATCGACTCTTCCAAGCTTGCCCCCTTAAGAGCTCCATAGAGCACTCCAGAAGAAAATGAATCTCCTGCTCCAGTCACGTCACTGACTTGATCTGCTTTTATGGGTGTAAAAGTCTTTACGACTCCTGTAGCATCTGCAAAGACACCACATTTGGTTCCTTTGGTAATAACGATATTTTCTACGCCATCTTTCTGCCATAAAGTAGCAAATTCAGCTAGCGTATGCTCTCCGTACCTCGTTTTGGACTCATCCTCATTGACGACAATCCAATTTACTCCTTGTAAATTATCTGGGATTCGTTTCATCTTCGGTCCGCTCACTGGAATAATCGCAAGTGGAATCTTCTCAAGACTAGTCAGCTGTATAAGCGCTTGTATCGTTTCTTGCGGAAGATTCAGATCCGCAATTACTAGCGCTGCCTCTTTCACCGCTTCTTCGTGCAAAGAAAGCCAAGAAGGCGTCATTTCCTCACAAATGGACATATCAGCCAAAGCCAGACACATATCTCCTTGAAGGTCCAAAATCGCTGTATAATTCGACGTTGTTTTCCCTTTTATTCGGTCTACAAGTGAAAAATCGATAATGCCTTCTGTCTCTTTTTCAAGCCAAGTAAAACTTTCGTCATCTCCAGCCACCGATAACATCTTCACAGGCAGCCCCAGGCGACCAAGGTTTTCGGCGATATTTCTTGAAACACCACCAGCACTGAGCGACGAGACTACAGGATTACTTGTTTCGAGCACGAGATTTTCGAGCAGTTGAACTTTCTTATCCACGTTCATTCCGCCGATACAAAGCACGTAGGAATCTTTAAATTTCTTGTCTTCTGACATGAAATATCCCCTTTCGTTACATAAAGGTTCTCTAGAATGAGGGTTAAAGTCCCCACCATTCGGTCTTACACGCCTCATTATAAGGGATAACCCCTTCCACAAGCAAGCTATTCTGAAGAAAGACATAGTTATTTCAAAGTTATTCGCATTAATCGTTCGGATTTAGCGAAACAAAAAAAGAACTCGAAAACTCGAGTCCTCTTCGTATTCTTTAGAATTATACGTGAATTGGCATACCTAATGCTAATTCAGCAGTATCCATAACTACTTCTGATAATGATGGATGTGAGTGGATTGTTAATGCGATATCTTCTGCATTCATTCCAGCTTCAACTGCTAAACCTAATTCAGCAATAATGTCTGAAGCGTTCACGCCGGCAACTTGTGCACCAACGATTACGTTATCTTCTTTAGTAGTGATTAAACGAACGAAACCTTCAGTAGCGTTCAATGATAATGCACGACCATTTCCTGATAATGGGAATTTAGAAGCTTTTACTTGTAAACCAGCATCTTTAGCTTGTTGTTGAGTGTAACCAACTGAAGCTAATTCTGGATCAGTGAAGGCAACAGATGGCATTGCACGGTAGTCAACAGCCACTGCTTTACCTGAGATTGCTTCTGCAGCGATTTTTCCTTCGTAGCTTGCTTTGTGAGCAAGAGCAGGTCCAGGAACGATATCACCGATTGCGAAAATTGATTTAACGTTTGTACGTCCTTGGTTGTCAACTTTCACTAAACCACGGTCAGTCATTTCAACACCAGCAACGTCTAAACCAATTTCATCTGTGTTAGGACGGCGACCTACAGCAACCATTACGTAGTCAGCTTCAACAGCTTCTTCTTTGCCGTCTACTGTATACTTAACAGTTACGCTATCACCATTGTCAACAGCTTCTTTAGCCATTGCATTTGTTACGATAGTAACGCCTTTTTTAGCCATGTCGTCTTCAACAAGTTTAACCATGTCTTTGTCAAACATTGAAAGGATGCTTGGAGCACCTTCAAGGATTGTTACTTGTGAACCTAAGTTAGCATATGCTGAACCTAGTTCTGAACCGATAACCCCACCACCGATAACAACTAATTTTTTTAGGAACTTCTTTAAGTGCTAAACCACCAGTTGAATCGATAACGCGTCCGCCAAATTTGAAACCTTTAATTTCGATTGGACGGCTACCTGTAGCTACGATAGCATGGTTGAAAGAATAAGTTTGAGCGCTGTCTTCAGTAACAACACGTAAAGTATGGTCATCGACTAAGAACGCTTCCCCTTTAATAATTTCAACTTTGTTTTTCTTTAATAAGTACTCAACACCAGCAGTTAATTTCTTAACAACTTGGTTATCTTTCCATTCTTGAGTTTTAGCGAAGTCTAAAACAACTTCTTTAGCAGTCACACCAAATACTTCTGAGTGTTGTGCTTCTTGGTAATGATGTCCAGCTGAAATTAACGCTTTAGATGGAATACATCCAACGTTTAAGCAGACACCACCAAAATATTCTTTCTCGATAATCGCAACTTTTTGACCTTCTTGAGCTGCACGAATAGCTGCAACATATCCACCAGGGCCGGCACCGATTACGACTGTATCTAGTTCAATAGCGAAATCGCCTACTACCATTTTTTTCACCTCTTAAAAGTTTTCAAATAAGGAACCGACGTAAACCCATGTCTACGCCGTTCCTAACAGTTTAATGAATTAAGCTTCCATTAATAATAATTCTGGATCATTCAATAGACGTTTCAATTCGTTCATAGCTTTTTGAGCAGTTGCTCCATCCACGATACGGTGGTCAAAGCTTAATGATAATTTCATGTTACGTCCGATTACGATTTCATCGTTTTCGTTGATAACTGGTTCGCGAACGATTGTACCAACACCTAAAATCGCAACTTCAGGGTAGTTGATAACTGGAGTGAACCAGCCGCCACCTACTGAACCGATGTTAGAAATTGTAATTGTTCCTTGTCCCATATCTCCTGCAGTTAATTTACCTTCATGAGCTTTTGCAGCTAATGCGTTAATTTCATCTGCGATAGCGAACATGCTCTTAGCATTCGCATCTTTGATATTTGGAACGAATAAACCTAAATCAGTATCAGTTGCAATACCGATGTTGATGTAGTTCTTGTAAACAATTTCTTGAGATGCATCGTCGATAGAAGCATTCAATACTGGGAATTTCTTCATTGCTACTGCTAAAGCTTTAACAACGTAAGGTAAGAATGTTAATTTAGTACCTTGTGCAGCTGCAACATCTTTGAATTTCTTACGGTGATCCCAAAGTTTAGAAACTTCAACTTGGTCATGTAAAGTAACGTGTGGTGCAGTGTGTTTGCTGTTAACCATTGCTTTAGAAATTGCTTTACGCATTGGAGTTAATTTAACGCGTTCTTCACGTTCAGCTGATCCAACGAATGGTTTAGCTGGAGCTGGAGCCGCTGCTGGTGCAGATGCTTGAGCTGGAGCTGCTGCCGGTGCAGATGCTGCAGGAGCTTCTACTGCTGCTGGAGCTGCAGGAGCTGCTACTGGTGCGCCACCGAAGTTATCGATGTCTTCACGAGTGATGCGTCCGCCTTTACCAGTTGGAACTACTGCTGTGATGTCAACGCCTTTTTCACGTGCATATTGACGAACTGAAGGCATTGCTAATACTAATTTACCAGGGTTGCTTGCTGCAGGAACTCCTGTTGGAGCTGCAGGTGCCGCTGGAGCTGCTGCTGGTGCTGGTGCTGCAGGTGCTGCTGGAGCCGCTGCTGCAGGTGCGTGAGAACCGCCTTCTGTTGCGATTTCAACGATTACATCACCAACGTGAGCTACTGTCCCTTCAGATACTAAAACTGCTGTAACAGTTCCAGCTACTGGAGAAGGAATAGATTCTACTGATTTGTCGTTTTGTACTTCGAATAAAATGTCATCTTCAGCAATCTTGTCGCCTACTTTGATGTCGATTTTAACGATTTCACCTTCTGCAATTCCTTCACCGATGTCAGGTAATTTGAATTGGAAAGTGCTTGATGCTGCTGGTGCAGCTGGTGCTGGTGCTGCCGCTGGAGCCGCTGCTGGTGCAGATGCTTCTGCTGGGCCAGAACCATCGTCGATAACTACGATGATGTCGCCTACGCGAGCTACTGTACCTTCTTGAACTTTAACTTCTAATACTTTACCACTTACTGGAGAAGGAATTTCTTCTACAGATTTGTCGTTTTGTACTTCGAATAAAATATCATCTTCTTGAATTGTATCTCCGACTTTAATGTCGATTTTTACGATTTCGCCTTCTGCGATACCTTCACCGATATCAGGCATTTTAAATTGGAAAGCCATGCTTGTACATCCCTTCTTAATTTTAATAAAACTCTAAAGAGCACACTCATGCGAGAGGCTCTTTAGAATGAAATTGTTGAATTAGAAGTTCACTGTTTCGCGAACTTTAGCTTCAATATCGCTAGCATTTGGTAACCAGTCGTTTTCTGCTTGACCAAATGGGAAGATTGTATCTGGAGCTGCAACACGTCCGATTGGAGCTTCTAAGTTTAAAATTGCGCGTTCAGCAATTTCAGACATAACCATTGCGCCGATACCAGCTTGACGTTGTGCTTCTTGAACAACCACTACGCGACCAGTTTTTTCAACTGATGCTAAGATTGTGTCTAAGTCTAATGGAGAAACAGTACGTAAGTCGATAACTTCTACTGAGATTCCTTCTTTTTCTAAGTTCTCAGCAGCTTTAACTGCTTCACGAACCATTGCACCGTAAGTAATTACTGATACGTCTTTACCTTCACGAGTTACTGCAGCTACTCCTAGAGGAACTGTGTATTCTCCTTCTGGAACTTCTTCACGGAATGAACGGTATAGTTTCATATGCTCTAAGTAAACAACTGGGTCGTTGTCACGAATAGCTGAGATTAATAACCCTTTTGCATCGTATGGGTTTGAAGGGATAACCACTTTCAAACCTGGTGATTGAGCTACTAAACCTTCTAAGTTATCTGAGTGTAATTCTGGAGTATGTACCCCTCCACCCATTGGTGAACGGAATACGATAGGCATTTGACGAGTTCCACCCATACGGTAACGTGTACGAGCTGCTTGAGCTACCACGCTATCCATTACTTCGAATACAAATCCGAAGAATTGGATTTCAGGAACTGGACGGTAACCTTCTAATGCTAAACCGATAGCTAAACCACCGATACCAGATTCTGCTAAAGGAGTATTGAACACGCGGTCTTCACCGAATTCATCTTGAAGCCCTTGAGTCGCACGGAAAACCCCACCGTTTTTACCAACGTCTTCCCCGAAAATTAGGACATTTTCATCACGTTTTAATTCAACAGCCAAAGCGTCTGTGATGGCTTGAATCATTGTCATTTGTGCCATAATTATTTATTCTCCTTTGCTTTAAAGTGTTCGATTTGTTCTTTAATAACGTTTGTTGGTTCTTCAAACATTGTTTCTAAGAAGAATGAAACTTTTTGTTTAGGTTGTTTGTCAGCCTCTTTAATCGCTTCTTTGATTTCTTCTTTAGTTGCTTCGATTACTTCGTTTTCTTTTTCTTCTGACCATAAGCCTTTAGCTGTTAGGTAGTTACGGAAACGAATTAATGGATCTTTCTTAGCCCATTCGTCTTGGATTCCTTCTGGTTGGTAACGAGTTGGATCGTCCCCTGATAATGTATGAGGACCATAACGGAAGCAGATTGTTTCGATTAACACAGGACCGTTTCCAGCAACTGCGTATTCACGAGCTTTTTTAGTTACAGCGTAAACTGCTAATGGGTCCATACCATCTACTTGGATACCAGGAATACCAGCAGCAACAGCTTTTTGAGCTAATGTTGGAGCAGCTGTTTGTAACTCACGAGGAGTTGAAATTGCCCAACCATTGTTTTGGATAAAGAAGATTGCAGGTGATTTATAAGCACCAGCATAGTTAATTCCTTCGTAGAAGTCCCCTTGTGAAGAACCTCCATCACCAGTATAAGTTACAGCAACGTTTTTCTTACCACGTTTTTGTAAACCTAATGCAACACCTGCTGCTTGAACATATTGTGCACCGATAATGATTTGTGGTGGTAAAGCTTTTAATGATTCTGGGTACATGTTACCTGCAACATGTCCACGAGACCATAAGAATGCTTGTGATAATGGTAAACCGTGTTTTACTAATTGTGGTACATCACGATAACCAGGTAATAGAACGTCGTCTTTCTCAATCGCTTTGATAGAAGCTAATTGTGAAGCTTCTTGTCCAGCTGTTGGAGCATAGAAACCTAAACGTCCTTGACGGTTTAATGCAGTAGAACGTTCGTGTAAAATACGTGACCATACCATGTCTGTCATTAATTCAACTAATTCATCGTCAGATAAATCTGGTACTAAATCAGGATTTACAACATTTCCTTCTGCGTCTAACACTTGAACCATTTCAAAGTTCGTGTTATTTGGTGTGAAAAGTGCATCGAGATTGAATTTTTTCTTCGTTGCCATACTTCTTTTTTCCCCTTTTCTATAAGAAATTGTGCTTAACAGAAAAAAACAGGTAGTAAAAAAACTGTACTATTTCGTCTGCTATCGTATAATAATTTAACAAACTTTTTGTGAATTATGCAAGTAAAGAAGACTTTATAGAGCGTTTCTGTTAACTTTGTGAAAAAAACTTCCACTATCTTACGCTAAATAAAGTCTTTTTTTATTCTTATTTGTTCAATCGTTTTTCTGTTTTCATTTATTTTCAGTAACGAAATTGTTTATTTTCACAATAAAACTGTACTAGTCCTCTCGTGAGAACTGTACTATTATTTTAAAACAGTTTTAGTTGTTTATAGATTCTATCTGTCTTTTCAAGATGCGAAACAGTAAGTCCTATCAGCCTTATCGGGCTTTCCTCCATTGTTTCTTCGAATAATTGTATTGCAATAGGATAGATTTCCTCTTTTTTATTAAAGTAATCACGTAGTGTAACACTCTTAGTGATTGTATTAAATTCCGAATCTCTTAATTTAAGTGTGACGGTTCTAGCTGCTAAACTTCTCTTCTTAAGCATTCGCTCTAATTCTTCTGAAAAATTATCTAAATACCCTGTCAGAATTCCATGGTCTGTTGTGTCCTTTAATAAGGTTCGTTCAGTCCCAAACGATTTTCGCTCACGATGAAGTGTCAGCTGATCATTTGACTCTCCACGGACCTGTTTAAAGAGGCGTGGCCCTAGAATTCCAAACTTTAGTTCTAATTCTTCTTCCGTCAAAGGGAACAAGTCTGCTCCTGTTTCGATTCCTGCCTTTTTTAACTTCTCGGCACTCACTTTCCCTACCCCATAGAAATCTTCAATCGGAATATTCTTAATAAATTCTTTTGCATTTTCGGGTGTAATGACTGTCACTCCAGAAGGCTTATGATACCCTGATGCCATTTTCGCAAGAAACTTATTAAAGGACACACCAACAGAACAAGTGAGTCCGACTTTCTCATAGACGTCCTTTTGAATCGAATGTGCAATCACTGTTGCAGAGCGGATTCCTTTCTTGTTCTCTGTAACGTCTAAATAGGCTTCATCAATCGAGAGTGGCTCAATTAAATCCGTGTAGGTTCGAAAGACTTCATGCACCTGAGCGGAAACTTCTTTATACAACTCATATCGCCCAGGCGCAAGTATCGCTTGTGGGCAGAGTTTCATAGCTTTTGCAGTTGGCATCGCAGAACGGACTCCAAAAGCCCTCGCCTCATAGGAACAAGTAGACACAACCCCTCTTTGGTTTGGTTTTCCACCTACTATCACAGGCTTCCCTCTCCATTCAGGATGGTCCCTTTGTTCCACCGATGCGAAAAACGCATCCATATCCACATGTAAAATTTTTCGCATCTATCCTTCTCCATTCCGAACATTTGTTCTTATTTTATCGTTCATATAAAAAAATTCAAAAAGGAATGCTCATCAAAGAACAAAAAAGCTAAACCAAATCGTTTAGCTTTCATAATATCTATTTATTTTTATTATTCTTTTCGTTGATTTTCACATAGATGATAAAACCAATAGTCAGAACCAAACAACAAATCTCAAAGATGTCATAAATATCATGTCCGGTCAATCCGGTCATTACTAATTCTAGTGATTCTTTCTTCGTAACGAACTCACTAATTGAAAATCCATGTTGAACTTCAGCTGCTTCAACGACAGCATTCCTTAGATAAAATCCTAAAAGGAATAAACTAAATGAAACAAAATAAAATAATTTACTTTTAAATTTCATTTTCATCCCCCTCTTCCTCATTTCTTTTCTGTAATTATATAGTATCCTTTTCTTTAGATAATTCAATTCTATAAAAAGCTTTTATTCTAAAGAGACATAATCTTCATGGCTTATAAAAGCTTGAATCAATTAGAGTCTCCAATCAATCGGTGTTTGACCCGTTGCCTCTAGAAATGCATTTGCTTTGCTAAATGGCTTACTTCCAAAAAATCCGCGGTATGAGGATAATGGACTTGGATGTGGTGCCTTTAAAATCAAATGGTTCGGATTGGTAATCAGCTTTTCTTTCGATTGTGCTGGTTTCCCCCACAATACAAATACAATCGGATGGTCACTTTGGTTTAGAGAAGTAATGACTGCATCAGTAAAAATTTCCCACCCTTGACCACTATGACTATTCGCCTCGTGTGCACGAACCGTCAATACCGTGTTCAGCAATAACACTCCTTGCTTTGCCCAAGCGGTTAAATCCCCACTCTTTGCAATCGGAATGCCAAGGTCACTTTCAAGCTCCTTATAAATATTGAGTAATGAAGGCGGTAGTGCAACACCTTTTTGAACGGAGAAGCTAAGACCATGTGCTTGGTTGTCACCATGATAAGGATCTTGACCAAGAATCACCACTTTCACATTATCAAACGGTGTCAACTCCAACGCCTTAAAGACATTCTCAGCAGCCGGAAATACTTTATGATGATTTCGCTCGTTTTGTTCAAAGGAACGTACTGCATGAAAATACTCTTTTTCCTTCTCCCCACCAATCACATCATGCCACGTTGTCATAGAGTTTCCTCTTTTCTCTCGTAGATTTCAAATGTATGCGGATAGACATTTTTCTCGTCCACTTCTCCTTCGAGTGATTTCACTTTAATAAAATCACCCCAAGGAAAATCAGTTGGGAAATACGTATCTCCCTCAAAGGTATGATGGATTCTTGTGCAGTATAGCAGTTCCACATAATCCTTTAGAAGACGATACACTTCGGCACCACCACACACATAAATATCCTCGTGTTTGGCATCTTCGATAATTTCTTTTACATCTGTTACGACTTCAGCGCCTGGTACTTCATAATCGTCACTTCTAGTAAGAAGAATTGTTTGGCGCCCTGGAAGCAATCGGCTCCCCATCCCTTCGAACGTCTTACGTCCCATAAGGATAGTTTGCCCCATTGTCACTTCTTTAAAGAATTTCAAATCATTCGGTAATCGCCAAGGAAGCGTATTGTCTTTTCCAACAAGCCCTTGTTCATCTTGAGCCCAAATATAAATTAACATTTGTTTCCTCCAGTATTACACGGCAATCGGTGCTTTAATCGTTGGATGTGGATTATATCCTTCAACAATCACATCATCAACATCGATCTCAAACATTGATTTTTCAGGATGTTTTAATACTAGTGTTGGTAATTCTCTTTCTTCGCGTGCTAATTGCGTTTCAACTTGTTCCATATGGTTTAAGTAAATGTGCGCATCGCCTAATGTATGAACGAATTCACCAACTTCTAAGCCTACTTCATTTGCGATTAAATGTGTTAATAAGGCGTAACTTGCGATATTAAAGGAACTCCTAAGAACACATCCGCACTACGTTGGTATAATTGACAACTTAATTTACCGTCAGCAACGTAGAATTGGAACATTGTGTGACATGGAGGAAGCGCCATGCTTGGAACATCTTCTGGATTCCAAGCGGATACAATCATACGACGTGAATCTGGAGAATTCTTCAATAAGTTCAGTAAGTCTGCGATTTGGTCAATCGTTTCCCCTTTTGTTGTTTTCCAGTGACGCCATTGTGACCCATAAATATTTCCAAGTTCACCGAATTCTGCAGCAAACGCATCATCCGTTAAGATTTTCTCACAGAAGTCTTTCTTCACTTCTTGGTATACTTCGTTAAAGGCTTCGTCTTGTAAGCAACGACGTCCAAAGTCTGTCATATCAGGACCAGTGTATTTTGGAGAAGAAACATAACGCTCAAATGCCCATTCATCCCAAATGTGGTTGTTATGTTCTAATAAGTATTTGATATTTGTATCTCCGTGTAAGAACCATAGTAATTCGCTCTTGATTAATCCAAATGCCACACGTTTTGTTGTTAAAAGTGGAAATCCTTTTTGTAAGTCAAAACGCATTTGGTATCCAAACACACTCTTTGTCCCTGTACCAGTACGGTCCGTTTTGATTGTTCCTTCTTCTAAAATCTTTCTTAGTAAGTCTTTATATTGTTTCGTCATATCGGTTCCTTTCTTTAATTCCCTGCTAATTCAGCTAAATATTCCCAACGTTCGTAAGCTTCACTTGCCGCTTCTTCCGTCTTGTCTAATTCCTCTTGTAATTCTTGTAGTTTGGCAAAATCTTGTGCATGTACACTCATTTCCTCTTGCAAGAATTCTAGTCTTTCTTCGAGTTCTTGAATGGTTCCTTCAATCGTCTCCCATTCCTTCTTCTCTTGATACGTCATTCTTTTAGGCGTAGTTGCTTTTGGCGCCTCCACTTTTGCTTCTTCCACCTTCGGAGCCTCTACCACAACTTTTGCTAGTGTCTTTTCTTGTTCCAAATACTCACTCATCGATCCGTAGAACAGTTCTGTTTGCCCTTCACCTCGGATGACAAATAACTGGTCGACCGTCTTATCTAAGAAGTAACGGTCATGCGATACGATAAGAACTGCCCCATTAAACGACTCTAGGAAATCTTCAAGTACGGTTAATGTATCAATATCCAAGTCGTTCGTTGGTTCGTCTAATAATAACACATTTGGTTTTGTCATTAATAAACGAAGTAAGTAGAGTCGTCTTCTCTCTCCTCCAGACAATGTATGGATATATGCTCCATGTAAATGTCTTGGGAATAAGAAAGTCTCGAGTAATTCTGAAATAGATGCTACTTCTCCATTTTTACGTTTAATTTCTTCCGCTTCTTCTCGTAAATATTGGATTAGCTGTTTATCCATTGGAATATCTTCATCTTCTTGTTTATAGTACGCGATTCGAACGGTCTCACCGACAACAAATTGGCCACTATCAAATGGAATCTGTCCGGCAATGGCATTTAAGAATGTGGATTTCCCAACGCCATTCACCCCAGCAATCCCGATGCGCGCTTGACTTTGAATAACCCAATCCAGATTCTTTACGATGGATTGTCCATTAATCGAAAGAGAAGCATCTTCCAGTTGAAAAACGCGTTTTCCAATACGAGCTTGGTCAAACTCCATCACTAGCTTCTCTTGAGAAGTCGTTTGCTTCACATCTTTTTCTAATGCTTCAAAACGATGAATACGTGCTTGTTGTTTCGTTGTACGAGCTTTTGCACCTTGGCGCATCCACTCTAACTCGCTTTGATACAATCGTTTTTGTTTCTGCGACATACGTGTTGCGATTTGTTCTCGTTGGCTTCGTTGTTCTAAGTAAGACTCGTAATTTCCTTCGTACGCTTCGATTCTACCGTTCACGAGTTCAAACATATGCGTTACCGCACGTTCGAGGAAGTAACGGTCATGAGTAACGAGCATCATCGCGCCTTTATAATTGGCTAAATAGCCTTCTAACCATTCGATGGCTTCAAGGTCTAGGTGGTTCGTTGGTTCATCGAGTAATAGTAAATCCGGTTCTTCCATCAATACTTTTGCAAGACCCACACGCTTCTTTTGACCACCAGAGAGTGTACCCACTTTTTTCTGGATATCCGTTAGTCCCATCTTTTGAAGGATGGTCTTGATTTGCACTTCCACTTGCCATCCATCGATTTCATTCATCTTTTGCTCTAAGATGCTGTATCGTTTCGCAAGATTTTCCGACGTTGGATTTTCACGTAATTGCTCCACCACTTCTTCAAAGTCATGAACGACCTTTAACGTTGGATGGTCGCCTTTATATAAGGCTTCGAAAATCGTATCTTCGTCCTCTAATTCTGGTTGCTGAGATAAGTATCCAATTCTGAAATCGTTAGATGTTGTAATATCGCCCGATTCTGCAAAATCAACTCCTGCAAGAATGGATAATAATGTACTCTTACCAGTCCCGTTTTGACCGATTAAACCTACATGTTCTCCTTCGTTAATAATAAAGGACACGTCTTCTAATAATGATTTCGCACCATAAGATTTTCAAATGATCGACTCTAAAATCTTTCATGCAAACTCCTTTCACGTCTCTTAATATAACCCTTGAATTTTCCCATTGTCATCAACACTAATTCCAAGTGCTGCTGGAACTTTAGGAAGTCCCGGCATTGTTAAAACTGTTCCCGTTAACGCTACAATAAATCCAGCACCTAGTTTTGGAATCAATGAACGAATCGTGATTGCAAAACCTTCTGGACGCCCTTTTAACTTGGCGTTGTCTGAGAATGAGTATGGAGTTTTAGCAATACACACATTCAGATGATTCCATCCAGCTTCTTCAATCTCTTTCAATTGTTCTAACGCTTCAGGGGTGTAATTTACCTTTGTGGCTCCATAAATATTCTTAGCCACTGCATCAATCTTTTCTTGAATCGGTTGAGTTGCTTTATAAGTTGGAACAAAAGCAGCTTTGCCACTATCACAAAGTTCAACAACTTTCTGCGCTAAGTCGATACCACCTTTTGATCCTTTTTCCCATACTGCAGTTAGGATACAAGGAACTCCAAACTCCTGACATAGCGATGCAAAGAGTTCTTGTTCTGCTTTTGTATCTGTTACAAATTCATTCAGTGCAACCACAACTGGTAAACCATACTGCTGAATATTTTCAATATGTTTCGCTACGTTCTTAAATCCTTCGCGTACTGCTTCAAGAGATTCTCCTTGCGCTAATTCTTCAAGAGATAATCCGCCATGCATCTTTGTTGAACGAATTGTTGCCACGACTACAACTGCATCCGGACTCTTTCCAAGTACTGGAACTTTAATATCCAGGAACTTCTGAGCACCAAGGTCGGCCCCAAACCGGCTTCTGTCACCGTATAATCTGCCAACGTCAAGGCCATTTTCGTAGCAATAACACTATTACATCCATGCGCAATATTGGCAAATGGTCCGCCATGAACGATGGCTGGCGTTTCTTCTAACGTTTGAACGAGGTTTGGCTTCACGGCTTCTTTCATAAGGGCGGTAATAGCCCCTTCTACTTGTAAATCCGCTACTGTCACAGGTTTCCCATTCACATCAAATGCCACTAAAATTTGCGATACACGACGCTGTAAGTCTTTTAGGTCACTTGCTAAACAAAGAACTGCCATCATTTCGGTTGCGACCGTAATATCAAAACCATCTTTGCGAGGAACCCCATTAATCGAACCGCCAAGCCCAATTTCAATTTGGCGTAACGCACGGTCATTTAAGTCAAGCGCTCGTTTCCACAAAATGCGGTTAGTATCGATTTGTAGTTCATTTCCTTGATGAATATGATTGTCAATAATCGCAGATAACAGATTTGTAGCTGTCGTTAAGGCATGCATGTCTCCTGTGAAATGTAAGTTGATTTCTTCCATGGGAACAACTTGTGCATAACCGCCACCTGTAGCTCCCCCTTTGAGTCCAAGAGTTGGTCCTAGAGATGGTTCACGAAGTGCAATGGCTGTTTTCTTTCCAATAGCCGTGAGTGCGTCCCCAAGCCCGACTGTTACTGTAGACTTTCCTTCTCCAGCAGGAGTCGGATTCATCGATGTCACTAAAATCAGTTTCCCAAAATTCTCTGGGTTATGAAACTCATTCTTATCAATCTTTGCCTTGTATTTTCCATATGGTTCGATTTCATCAGGAGTTAAATGAAGCTTTTCGGCAATCACCGTGATGGGTTGCATTTGGTTTTCTTGTGCAATTTGAATATCTGTTTTCATGACGTCACCTCGCTGTATGCATATTCGTTTTATTATACCATAATTTGAAGCAAAAAAAGAACAGTAGCTTTATACTACTGCTCTGCTCCATTTTGAATCTTATTTTTAAAGATATAATACGCAATCATGAGAGGTACCATTGAACCAAACCATGCCATTGGGTTGGCAACCGTTGCTCCGACGAAGCCGTACATATTTGAAAGAACCACTGCCGCCACAGAACGCATGATGAGTTCCATAATTCCAGCCAAGGTCGGTGTAAATGTTTTTCCTACCCCTTGTAAGGTATAACGGTAAATGAATAATAATGAAAGGAAACTATACGTTGTCCCGTTCGTCAGGAAGAATAGTCGTCCTAACTCTACAACGTCCTCATGCCCCTCTCCAACGAAGGCACGAATAAGAAGTGGACTAAAGAGATTTAAAATAATCCCAATTCCAATCGCAAATGTTAACGATAACTTGATACATTCGCGAACCCCCAGCCAGATACGATCGTATTTCTTCGCACCAAAGTTTTGTGCGGAATAGGTCGCCATCGTCACCCCAAACGACATCATTGGAAGAATCGCTAGCTGGTCAATTTTTTGTGCTGCTGTGTGTGAGGCAACCGAAGTCGGTCCTAACTGATTCAATGCAATTTGAACCATAATCGTTCCGATCGCAATAATCGAAGCTTGAAACGCCATCGGGAATGAAATACGACAATGTTCTCGAATATCTTTCTGTGTCGTCACTAAATCCTCTTTCGTTAAGCGCAACACTGGAATTTTCTTCCAAATATACACCACACAGGCAATAGCTGAGAAAATTTGAGACACAACAGTCGCATATCCTGCTCCATCTACTCCCATTCCTAATCCAGCAATAAATACGATATCCAAAACAATATTCATAATGCAGGCCACTACAAGAAAATATAGAGGAGTTTTTGCATCCCCAATCGAACGGAAAATATTCGATAGTAAATTATAGGCCATTGAGGAGAAAATGCCCCCAAAGATGACCATTAAATAATCATAAGCTCCATCAATAATCTCGGATGGTGTCTGCATGATTTCTAATATCTGACGACAGAAAATCATACTCAAAGCCGTTAAAACAATTGCCACGACCAGTGAAATCAAGATGGACACATAAAAACTATGCTTCACGCCTTTATAATCCTTCGCGCCAAACCGTTGCGCTAATGGAATCGCAAGACCTGCTGTTAACCCAGTCGCAAATCCGATAATCAAGAAGACAATACTTCCAGTAGAACCAACTGACGCTAGTGCATTCACTCCAATGGTACGCCCTACAATAAAAGTATCCGCCATATTGTATAATTGTTGGAATAAATTTCCGATTAACAGCGGAATCGTAAAATTCCAAATTAATTTTAACGGTTTTCCACTTGTCATATCTTTAGCCATCAGACACCCTCCTCTTCAAAAATTTAGCAAGTAACAGTATAAAACATTCCTCTTTAAATGAACAGAGTTTTAAAAAAATTTCTTTTAAGAAAATAGCTTCTATGCTAAAATAAGACTGAAAAGAGGCGAATCTTATGGCAGATTTTGATAAAAATAGAATTGCAAAAATGCAACAATACTTAACAGATGTAACAGACCCTGAATTTAAAGGGAGCGCCACCGACAAAACTGTCGCTATGGCGGAATTATTTAATTACTACCATTCGGATTGGAAAGCTGATGCAAGTCACTTCGTCGATCAAAACTTAGAACTCTTCGACGATGAAAAAATGCAAATGCTCTTTCGAAACTCAAACGCGGGCCGCAAATCCCCACATACCATCATCCGACAAGAATCAAAGAGTAAATATAAGAGACCTATGAGACCTGGAGAAGACTAGGCAGAAAGACAGAAGACAAGAAAAACCTCACAGTGTGAGGTTTTTCTGCTTCGTAGTCTTTCGCCCGCAAAGTTTATTAGACTTTCTTGAATCGCGAGCGATGAAAAGAAAGTCAATAAACCACTGCGCGATGTGAGTCGCCTTACCCCATTACATCCAACTCCAAACACTCCCTTGAATGCACTATGAAAATTATCATATATGATAATTTCACCATACGTATTTATCTGACAGAATTTATTTTATTGCACAAAAAAATCCCCACATCTGTGGGGATTTTGTCTTATCTAATACCTAACGCAATTCTTGCATAACGTGACATTCTATCTGGACTCCATGCTGGATACCAAACTAATTTCACATCAATTGTCTTCACTTCTTCAATCTCTGCTAACGCACGATGAATCTCATCTGTAATAATATCTGCTAGCGGACATCCCATTGTTGTCAGTGTCATATCCACTTGGCAATGCCCTTCTTCGTTCAAATCAACACGATAAATCAACCCAAGATTTACAATATCAATTCCAAGCTCTGGGTCAATCACTGTCTCCAACGCTTCTAGAATCTTCTCTTGCATTGCTTCTGCAGCATTTTTATTTTCTTCTGTCATCTTCTACACTCCTATTGAAATACTCTTTGGAAAAAGTCTGCAACATCTTCAAACACTTGATGTGGTACACGATGCCCTTCACCTGGTGTTTCATGCCACTCTACATTTTTCGCGTATGGTTCGTCTTTAATGGTTTCATAAAATTCTTTATTCAATTCGTATGGTACTTTATTATCTGCAGTTCCATGCCATAAGAATAACGGACGTCCATTAATACGTTCAGGATGTTTCGCAAGCGCCATCGCATCTAAGAAGGATTTATTCTTTTCAATCTCAGCTTCTAGTGCATCACATTGTTCCTGTGTTGCTCCTGTCATCCAAACCGATGAAATCGTCCATTTAGCAAAACGAGCAGGATCCGCATTCCCCATTAAACTCGCTGCTGCTGTAATATCGGGATATTGATTGAACAACGCGTATGTTGAAATACCACCCATACTTAAACCAGATACACCAAACTTCGCTTCGTCTAAGAGACCACGTTGTCTCATTTCTTCCTTTATAATAGGAAGTTCTTTAATATTATTAGCCACAATTTCCCACATTTCGCCGCCAATTAGACGCGCGCCACGGTCTCCGTGTAAGAGTTGGTCTGGTAAAATCGCGCGCATTCCACGTTTCGCTAGTTCGACTCCAACGGTTACGACACGGTCTTTGCTACCTGTCCACCCATGATAAAATACAACAATTGGGATTACTTTGTCTTTTAATGATACATCCACTACTTCAGCATATGGTACCCCATTTACTTCACGATAATCAATTTGAATCATAACTTCCTCTTTCTTATTTAATCAAAAATATGGTAAACTTATACAGATATTGTACTTGATGGAAACTTTGAACACAAGTTTCTGCTTTTAGAAAACCACTTTGAAAGGAGAAAGAATGGAAAAGAAACTCATTGCCATCGACCTTGATGGAACTACATTAAACAACAATTCAGAACTGACACAAGAAACCATTGAAACTCTTCATGCCGTGAAAAACTTAGGTCATGAGGTAGCTATTGTCACTGGTCGCCCTTACCGTAATTCAAAACAATATTACGACCAACTAAACCTAGGCGGCCCAATCGCAAACTTCAACGGTGCCCTCTGCCATATTCCAGGGATGCCTGAATGGGATGGAAAATACCACATCACACTCGATTCAGAATTCGTACTTGATTTAGTGGCCTTTAACAAAACGCTACCGGTCGATTACTTAATGGTCGAAGGAACGGAACTTGTATATTCAGATATGGAAGAACTTCCAGAGTGCCCGTTTTATCCAAAAGACCAAAAGCCAATCGTGATTGGTAAAAACACAAAACTCAAAGAACAACCAACAGCCGTTGCTCTCTTCTCTGATATTGACAAACAACAAGAGATTAAATCAAAAATCTTAGACCGCTATGATAATGAAATTGAAATCCGTACTTGGGGTGGCAGCTTCCCATGTCTAGAAGTAATTTCACCAGGTATTCATAAAGCAAAAGCGCTAGAGCACTTATCACGCTACTTTGGCATTAAACAAGAAAATATCCTTGCTTTTGGAGACGAAGACAACGATTTAGAAATGATTGAATACGCAGGACATGGCGTTGCGATGAAAAATGGAATTGATGAATTGAAAAATATCGCAAATGCCATTACTCAATTCACAAATGACGAGAATGGATTAGCAAAGTACCTACAAGATTATTTTCAGCTTTCAGAATTAAAAGCAAATGCATAAAACAGGATGTGAGGCAGAAAGACAGAAGCCAAGAATGATTTCACAGTGCGAAGTCATTCTGCTTTTCTTGAATTCCAAATCATTCGCACTGTGAATGATTTCTGCAAAGTTTATTAGACATTCTTGAAGCACGAGTGATGAAAAAAATGTCAATAAACCACTGCGTCGAAGTGGATGCGGATAATTATCAGAAAGAAACGCGAAAGTATGAGCCCGAGTTCAACTCCACAGGATACGAAAAAAGGCGCTTAGAAAAAAACGATAAGGTTACAGACAAAATCGTCTATATACCTTATCGTTTTTTAATTTGCTAAATATGCTGAAATAAATTGACTCACAATCGTGAAGTAAACCAGCACAGATGTTAAGTCGTTAACAGTTGTAATAAATGGTCCACTGGCAATGGATGGATCAAAATTGAATTTCTCCAACGCAAATGGAATACAAGTCCCTGTTAATGCCGCTACAAAAATCGAAGCGAACATTGCAAAGCCAATAATGCCCCCAAGAACGATGCTACCATGCCATAGACTTACAATCCCGAATACCATTGCACCGGAAATCAACCCGATACCAAAGCCTGTTGCCCCCCTCTTGCACGAGGACTTTCCAGAATGACTGTTCCTCTTCGTGAAGACCAATCTTACGAATCGCTACCGCAAGAGATTGCGTCCCTGTATTCCCGGCAGTACCTGTAATCAACGTAATAAAGATGGCAAAGATACTTGCTTGTTGAATAATCGGTTCATAATGTCTAAAGAGGACTGCGGTCACAGTCCCCATGATGAGAAGCGTCACAATCCCCGGAAGACGGTTGACAATCCCTACCCACACGCCTTGGTGCGCTTCATCAACATTTACCCCGGCAAGACCTGAATAGTCACTCGTCGCTTCTTCTTCGATAACGTCTAAGGCATCATCGACCGTGATAATCCCAACGAGCGTATTCGTATCATCGACTACTGGAATGGCAAGGAAGTCGTAGTCTTTAATCGTTTGGGCCACTTCTTCTTGCGCATCATTCACGTGCACCGTTACAACACGGTCAATCATGATATCCTTGACGAGTTTTTCGTCTGGTTTCACGATTAAGTCTTTCAACGTGAGAATCCCTGTTAAATGATTTTCATCGTCAGTGACATACACATAGTAGATGGTTTCAGCGTCTTCGGCAAAACGTTTTACCGTTGACATCGCTGTTTTTAATGTATCTGATTCATGCACGTAGATAAATTCTGTTGTCATCATCGCCCCTGCAGTATCATCATCATAATTTAATAATTGGCGTAGTTCTGCGGCAGTCTTATGCGGCATCAAGCGTAAATAAGTGCGGACCTTTTCTTCCCCCACTTGCTTCAATACGTCTACCGCGTTATCGGAATACATTTCCGCAAGCATTCGTGAGGCATAGGCTTCATCCATCTCGCTTAAATACTTTTCAACATCTTCTACGTCTTCTTCTAATAGTTCGAACACCATTGCCATTTCTTCAGGAGTCAGAAATTGGTAGGCTAATTTACGTTCTTCCAGCGTTAAGCTTAAATAAATTTGCGCTTGGTCGTACGTATGATTCTCAAAGAAGATCTCACGGAACTGTTGTTTATCTTCCGTTGCCAAGGTGTGTTGAATTTGCTCTAAATATCTTCAAATTCATATACGATTTCGCTCAATGGTGATTCTCCTCTCTTTATTGCTTGTGGGCTTTCATCCACTCGTCCATATCTTTTGGAAGTGGCGCCACAACGGTAATTTCTTTTTTCGTCATTGGATGAATAAACGTGAGTGAATGACAATGCAAGGCTTGGCGGTCTAAAATCTCGTCTTTCACTCCACCATATAAATCATCTCCCACAAGTGGTGCCCCAAGCCATGAGAAATGAACACGAATCTGATGCGTACGCCCAGTGTGTAATAAATCTCGACAAGGTTCGCTCCTACAAGCGTTTCTTTCTTCCAATATTCGGTTAGCGATGGTTTTCCATCTTCTGAGACACAACGATTAATAATCGACCCAACATGTCGACCAATCGGCGCATCAATCATGCCATGCTCTTCCAATGGTGCTGTATCATGCACAATGGCTAAATACTTCTTCTCAATGGTTTTGTCTCGTAAGGCTTGGTCCATCCACGCATGTACAACGCGGTGCTTAGCAAACATCATCACTCCCGTTGTATCACGGTCAAGACGCGTCACCACATGCGTAATTTGGTCCGCATAGCCACGTCTTTTATAGTATCCTTTCACACGATTCGCCATCGAATGGTCTGGATGCAACTTCGACGGAATCGAAGCCGTTCCAACAGGCTTATTGATAATGAGTAAATAATCATCCTCATATAAAATATCAATCGGCACTTCACTTGGAATCACGGTCTCATGTTCTCCCGATGGCGGAATCACCATCGTAAGAACATCTCCAGGTTGTAGCGTCTTTAACACAATCTCATGACGACCATTCACAAGTAAGTCTCCATGCGCTTTGACATGGGCAAGAAAGGTTCTTGAAATCCCCACTTCTTGCAAGAAGGACCGCATCATCATCGGATACTCGTATGGGTAATTCCACGTTAAAATCAACGGACTTCCTCATTTCCGCGACAGTTCACTTCACGCGAACCGATAAACGCATCTTCCACACGATCCCAGAATGGGGTATGACGATACGCCGCAAACGAAATGCGCTCATGACTAATTTGTAATTGAATTTCTTCAATCTCATTAGCATCATACGTTAAATGGTCAATCGCCATCACCATGCCCTCTTTACTCTCAGGACGTAGTGTTAAGACATTATCTTTCGCAAAAATCATTGGTGAACTAAGTGTACGATACACACGATTATTAATCGACGCCATCTCTGTCATCTGCATCACTTCTGCACGCGGATGCACAACGGCACCCCCTAGAGACTTGCTGAGACCTGTTGATCCAGTTGGCGTTGCCACACAAAGCCCATCTCCACGGAAGTTTTCGAATAATTCGCCATTAATATACACTTCGCATAAAAGCGTGCCATTCACTTTACGTAAGGTTGCCTCATTCAAAGCAGCATAACGAATGACATCTCCGCTTTTGAACTTCACATTCACATCGAGCAATGGATAGCTCACATGCTCTCCTTTGTCATGTTTCAAAGACTCGATTAATTGATCCACTTCGAAGTCACGCCAATCCGTGTAAAAACCTAAGTGGCCTGTATGAATCGCCACAAAACGGATACTGTCTAATTGATTGCGGTAATGATGAAAAGCCCCTAAAAGCGTTCCATCTCCGCCGACCGTAATCACGACATCCGGATGCTCGTCATCACGCTCAAAACACCCTTCTTGGCATAAGCGGTCGAAGGCATTCATGACTGCTTTTGTTTTTTCTGTTTGGTTTCCATATAAACCGACTTTCATCATGAGTCCCTCCGTTTCTTTCTTTTGCGCTGATTTTCTTTATTAATTGCAAAAATATATTGCGCTTCTTGAATCTCTTCTCGTATTTGAGACATCTCTTCATCTAGCAAGAACGCCGCTTCTGCAGCACGTTCTAAACGCTCATGAATCGTATCAGGGAATTCCCCTTTATATTTATAGTTTAATGAGTGCTCAATCGTTGCCCAGAAATTCATCGCTAATGTACGAATTTGAATTTCTACAAGAATCTTCGTTTCCCCTTCGATTCGTTGAACGGGATATTCCAATACGATATGGTATGAACGATAGCCACTTGCTTTTTTACTTTGAATATAGTCACGTTCGATCACAATATCAAAGTCATTACGCTGACGAATCAAGCGAACCACTTCATAAATGTCATCAACGAACTGACACATAATCCGAAGACCAGCAATATCTTGGACACCTTCAAGGAATTCTTCTCTAGGGATATTACGAACTTGCATCTTTCTACAATACTCTCTGGAGTCTTCACACGGCCCGTGATAAATTCAATCGGTGCGTGTTTCCCTTCTTGACGATACTGACGTCTAATTCCCTTTAATTTAATTTTTAATTCCTCTATTGCTTGATAATACGGAGCTAGAAAGGCTTCCCAGTCTTCTACAAGGGGTGTTTCCCATGTTTCCATATTTTCACCTACTTTTTTTCATTTCCGTTCTCTATCATACCATATTTTATAGGGAATCATGACAAATTAAGGCGATTTTTTTCAAATCTGTCATAAAATAAGCTACAATAAACTGCTGAAGGAGGAATACAGATGCCAGAAATCGAAAAAGAGTTCAAAAATTTATTGACAAAAGAACAATACACTTCTCTTGTGGAAGACTATAAAGACGTGTTTACTAAAGACGTCACACAAACCAATAGCTACTACGATTACAAAGGGCTCCTCCAAGAGCATAAAATGGCCCTTCGAATTCGCATCGTCGAAGGAAAAGACACCGGAGAAATTACGCTAAAGATTCCTCAAAGTAGCCTTGAAGTCCTCGAATTTACAGAGGTCCTTCCAGTTGAGATTCTGAACCAATATAATAACGACAAACAATTCACGCTTCCACCTTCGATCCAGAAGGCGTTAGAAGAAAAAGGGATTTCCCTTCAAAGCGTTATGCAGACTGCACTTTTAACCACACATCGATTGGAAGGTGCACTCTCCGAAAATGAATGGCTTGTTCTCGATGAAAGTCACTATAACGGCAAGGTCGACTTTGAGATGGAAATGGAAGTTCGTAGTCTCGAGCTCGGAGAACCGGTATTCTTAGGTATTCTAGCCAAATACAATATCGAACGACGCCAAGCCGAAAGTAAAATTAAGCGTGCACTGTCCACGAGATAAGTACAAATGTCACGCGTTGTGCAAATTATTCTGACATTTCAACGAACTATGTTACAATAGTGTTACAAAGTTAATTAGGGAACAGGGGTGTAGGATTTTGAGTACTTCAAAAACAAAAAATCTATCAGAACGCACTTCACACGAAAAGATTTTCGAATTATATTTATTCGTGAATCCATTGGGATCATATTGTTATCGCTGTGAAAACGAACTATTAAAATTTGTTCGCAATTCTGAGTTTAAGGTACATTACCAATTCGTAACGTTTCATAATTTACAAACGGTTAATCAATATATGAAACCAAAAGTTAGATGAAACAGACTTAGATTTAAGAAACGAAATCTATACAAAAATATATGATGCAGCTCTTTCGTATAAAGCTGCCCTCTTACAAGGGAAACGTCCTGGTCGTCAATTCTTATTTGAGTTGCAACACCAAATTCATCATAATAATCTTGAGTACAGTAAAGAGTTACTCGATGAAATTTTAGATAATATTGAAATTGATAAGAAAATGTTTTACGAAGATAAAGCTAGTCCTGCTGTGAAAACAGCGTATGACCGTGATTTACAAATTGCTCAAGAGATGAATGTAACGCACACGCCTTCTCTTGTCATCTTCGACAATTCAAATCATTCTTATGGAATCTTACTGCCAAACAGTATTACGGCGGATACCATTAGTGAAATTTGTAATGGGGAGCCTCTACCAGAATGTCCAGAAGTCAAACGACTCGTAGAAGTTCGCTCACGCCATAACTTAGCAAAAGTCGTTAATATGAATCGTTAATATGCAAAAACTCCTCCAACTGGAGGAGTTTTCTTTGTCTATAAAAGGAAAACGAGCTCACAGTGTGAGCTCATTTTAACTTTTAGATTTCTGGTTGTGTAGTTGAACTCGACCTCGCAGAAATGGCGTTCGTTTCCTGAAACATCCGCAGAACGTTTCACGTTCCTTCCGGTGTTCCAGTCCAACATTCCATTTCTGAACGCTCGGTCTCGTATCCTGCTTGTAGTTGAGTTCGAAAAGGCATAGGCTCAAGCCTTTCGAGGTTAGTCCGCACGACTGCAAACAGTCCCTTGCGGCTAACCTGCGAACCGTCATCGCCTATGAACGCCTTTCTCACATCCTAGTTGTTCATAAGCGCTTCTAATTGTGCTAAGCGTTGTTCGAACACGTCGAATGCGTCGTATAAGTAGTCTTTCTTCGTCATGTCTACGCCGGCTTTTTTCATTACTTCGATTGGAGCGTCGCTGCGTCCTGCACGTAAGTAGTTTAAGTAAGCTTCTAAATCTTCTGGAGTACCATGTAAGATTTTATCTGATAAAGCAGTTGCTGCAGCCATACCAGTTGCGTATTGGAATACGTAGTAATTCATGTAGAAGTGAGGGATACGTGCCCATTCGTATGCGATTTGTTCATCTTGGATGACATTTGCATAGTATTTCGCATTGATTTCGCTATAAGCTTTTGCGATTGATTCTTGTGTTAATGGTTGGCCTTCTTGGTCCATTACGTGAATCTTATGTTCGAATTCCGCAAATTGTGTTTGACGGAAAATAGTTGATTTGAAGCGGTGTAAATAGTTGTTTAAGATATATTTTTGCGCTTCTTTATCTGTATGTTTCTTCAACAAGTAATCTGTTAAGATGTTTTCATTTGTTGTAGAAGCAATTTCTGCTAAGAAGATTGAGTAATCTCCATATTGTTTTGGTTGCGTGTTACGAGTGAAGTAGCTGTGTGCACTATGTCCTAACTCGTGAACTAATGTGAAGAAGTTTGATAATTCATCATGCCAGTTCAATAGGATGTATGGTGCTGTTGAGTATGCTCCACTTGAATAGCCACCGCTTCGTTTACCAATGTTTTCAGCAACATCAATCCAACGATCAGCGTATGCTTTCTTCATAATTTCATTGTACTCTTCGCCAAGTGGTTTCAACGCTTCAATACTTGCTAGAGATGCTTCTTGATAGTTGTATTTAATTGGAGCGTCCCCTGTAATTGGTACGTATAAATCATACATATGCAATTCATCTAAGCCAAGCGCTTTTTGTTGTAATGCAATATAACGGTGTAATAATGGTAATTTTTCATTTACCACTTCTACTAAAGCATCGTACACTTCTTCAGGAACTTGGTTTGAAGCAAGTGCTGCTTGACGAGCTGAATCATAGTTATGAACTAAGGCGCTGAAGTTATGCCCTTTTACTTCTGTACCAAGTGTGCTTGCGAATGTATTTTTCAAGTTGATGTAAGGTTTGTACAATGTTTCGAACGCTTCCTTACGAACATCTTGGTTTTTAGATTCGATATATACTGAGTAGTTTCCGTTTGTCAATTCAACTTTTTCGCCATCTTCAGTTGTGATTTCGTCAAACTTGATGTCAGCGTTGTTTAATAAATTGAATGTTTTGCTTGCGCCTTGGAATACTTCACTAGCCTTTGATAACAAAGCTTCTTCTTTATCTGAAAGCACGTGACCTTTTTTAATACGCGCTGTTTCTAATAATACGCGGAAGTCTTCTAAGCGTGGTTCTTGTTTGAAGTAAGCTTCGAATTCTTCATCTGATAATGCTAAAATTGCTGGAGCAAACCATGCTGAAGCACCTGAGAATTCGATGTATGTTGAAAACGCACGTTGATTTAAGACTTGGTTTTCATTGTTAGTTGTATCTTGGTCTGCTTTTAAATGAGAATAAACATAAGCTGTTTCAATCTTATCGTCTACCTCGTTTAAAAGGTTTAAGAATGCTAATAATGATGCCCCATCTTTCAATGCTGTTTCTTTTGCAGCGGCAATTGCTGGAATTTGTGATTTTACAAATTCTAAATCTTTTTCAAATCCTTCGTTTGATTCGTAAATTGCGGAAAGGTCCCATGTTAATTCTACTGGAACTTCTTCACGTCTTAATGGTTTTTTATTGGCCATTATAATCCCTACTTTCTAAAAAGTTGATAGTCCTAGTGTACTATGAAACGGATTCTTTTTAAAGGGTTTAAGCTGATTTTACATAAAAAGAGACCAAATGAACCACTTTTGATTCATCTAGTCTCTTTCATTAGTCTTCAAGGAATGTCGCTTTATCTAAACTATCTGTCCCAATAATGGCTACAAGAACGACATCTTCGCGAATAAGGAAATCCGCAAACACTTTCGTATTCAAAGATTCATCCTTCGCTTCACGATATCCGATTAAGTTTAAATCATAATCTTTACGTAAGTCTAAATCGCTTAGTTGCTTTCCAACCCATGATTTTGGTGGATAAAATTCCACAAGCGAGATATTGCCATCGAGTGAAATCACTTCAGCAAGTTTATGGTGAAGAATGTTCTTCACGAGACGAATTCCTGTTTCTTTTTCTGGGTTTATGACACGTTGCGCACCCATCTTCGTCAAAATTTCTGTTGTTGTACGGCCCTTTGCTTTAGCGATGATTTCTGGAACACCCAGTTTCGTACAATGCATCACGGCTAGAATACTCGCTTCTAAACTAGACCCTGTGGCTACCACCACCGTGTCGCAGTCGCCAATTCCAATTTCTTTCAAAACTTCTTCGTCTGTCACATCGGCAATGACTGCCTTGGTGACAAGTGGTTCAATACGGTTAACGGTTGTTTCATCACGATCAATAGCAATAATGTCGCAATCATATTCACTAAGCTGTTTGGCAATCGTCATCCCAAACACACCTAGTCCTAAAATCCCAACTGTCTTTCTCATTACAATCCCTACTTTCTATCCAATTAATAATGGCGCTTTGGCATACTTCATCTCGAGTGCTTTTTTCTTTCGATTTGAAAAACTTAATAGTACGGTCAACGGTCCAATACGACCAATAAACATCAACAACATAATCACAATTTTTCCAAGGAAAGATAAGGTTGGTGTTAAATTTGCGGTTACCCCTACTGTACATACCGCTGAAATAGTTTCAAATAAGGTATATAAAAGTGGCACATCTGGATCCGTTAAACTAAGCAAGAACACACTCGTTAGAATGAGTGTTGTAAATACGATAAAAATCGTTAAGGCTTTTCTGGCCATCTCTTGTGAAATACTATGGTGTCTAAATTGAATCATTCCCTCATCGTACACTTCTGAGCGAATGAATAACAGCACTACTAAGAAGGTTGTCGTCTTCACCCCACCGGCCGTCCCGCCAGGAGAGCCTCCAATCAGCATTTGAATACAATAAAGAAGAATACTCGTTGGATGTGCATTCGTATAATCAATTGTCGCAAATCCAGCGGTTCTCATGGTTACGGTTTGAAAGAAGCTCACGAGTACCTTATCGAAGAAAGATAGATTTCCAATCGTATTTGGATTATTCCATTCGGTTAACAAGGTTAACACCGTTCCACTAAGTAAAATAATCCCTGTCAACCAAAGGACAATCTTCGTATGATACTGCAATCGTCTATAAAACGATTTACGCTTTTTACTCTTGGTCGATTTTCGCATTTCAAGGTAGCTTCGTTTGAAATCAAACCAAACAGAGAAACCAATTCCCCCAAGAATAATGAGAGCAGCAACCACTAATGTTAAATGGATCGGTCGCATAATTAATCAAACTATTGGACCCTAGGTTATCAAAGCCTGCATTACAAAATGCAGAAATTGCAAAGAAGAACGCAGTGAAAATTCCTTTTTCAGTTCCTAGTTCTGGAACGAAGCGGAAAGATAAAATCACCGCCGCTACAAATTCAATAAAGAATGTATATTTAAAAATCGTTCTCAAATAGCTTTTAAAATCTTGACCATCATCGCGATTCAAGCTGTCTTGCAAGGCTAATTTGTTCACCAAGGACATCTTCTTGCCCGAATCATAGAGGAAAAAGGCAATAATACTCATTAATCCTAATCCCCCGATTTGCATTAAAATCATACAAATCACTTGTCCAAAAGTGTTGTACGTCTCGGCTACTGGTTGCGTCGAAAGTCCCGTCACACATACCATCGATACCGTTGTAAACAAGTGGTCAAAATACGAAGCCTTTGACGTCGCCAGTTGCGAAATCGGCAAATTGAGTAGGAATGACCCCACCAAGATTACAATCGCAAAACTGGAAGCAATCCTTTTTGGAATGGAATTATTTTTAAATAAGAAACGAAGCATCTTCGTCCCTCCTATTCTAATCAAAAATACTACCCAAATTAAAAGAGCAGAATATATCGATATTCTACTCTTCCTGTTTGTGAATTACAACCATTACTATTTTTTTAATGCGAAAACACTATTCCACTACTTGATATTCTTTTGTTTCACCAAAGAATTCATCATATAACGCACGGATAGCTTTCTTTTCGTATTGATCTAAAATACCAAACATCATCGAAACCTCAGATACCCCTTGGTTATATAATTCAATATTGATTTGAGTACGTGCAAGAGTGGATGCCACACGAGCCGTTGTACCGACCATGTTGACCATCCCTTCCCCTACTAACATGATGAGGCAAAGGCCACGCGTGAAGCTTGCTTCATCGACATCTAATTCTGCATATAAACGTTCTACGATACCGTCGAGTTGTTCGTCGGTTGCATCTTCCCCACGGATGATAATTGTCGCATCATCAATCCCTGTTGGAATATGTTCGATAGAAATACCTTCTTCTTCGAAAATCGTCAATACTTTACGAAGGAATCCAATCTCATGGTTCATCAAGTATTTCTTCACATAAATACTTACGAAGCCTGGCGAACTTGCAATCCCTGAGATGACACTTGGAGAACTTACCTTTCCTTTCATAATATATGTTCCGCTTGCTTCTGGGTTATTTGTATTGCAGACATGCACCGGAATTCCTTTTTTGATTGACGGAAGAAGTGCTTCTGTATGGAATACAGAGAACCCAGCGTATGACAACTCACGCATCTCTGTATAAGACAATACGTCAATGGCTAGTGGTTTATGCACGATTTTTGGACTCGCTACGTAAATCGCATCCACATCTGTAAAGTTTTCGTACTCTTCCGCATTCACGGCGTTGGCTAAAATCGACCCTGTAATATCAGAACCCCCACGAGAGAACGTCACCACATTGCCTTCTTTTGTCACCCCGTAGAATCCTGGGAAGATAATGACTTCGTTTGTTAATTGTAAGTACTCTAATTCATGGTAGCTTTCTTCTAAAATACGAGCTTCACCTGGAGTATCGCTCACCCAAAGTTTAGCTTCGCGAGGACTAACGTATTTAGCGGCAAGCCCTTCTTGGTTGAAGTATGACGCGATTAGACGTGCATTTAAGTCTTCCCCGCTAGCTTTATACGCATCCATTAAATAGTCTGGAGCAAGGTCCGTTCTTTCTTTTAAGTTTTTAAAATGGATACGAACGAGTTCAAATACTTCTGGTTTTAATTCTAATTCGTCACAAATTTCTTTATAACGCACTAAGATTTTCTTTAAGACTTCTTCATCATAATTCCCTTCAATATGAGAAGTTGCTAATTGGATTAATAGGTCTGTTACTTTTTCATCGTCTGATGTGCGTTTCCCTGGGGCTGACACCACCACGATTTTACGATTTTCATCAGATTTTACGATATTAAAGACCTTTCTTAATTGAGTAGCATTGGCTAAAGAGCTTCCGCCAAATTTGATTACTTTCATATGACACTTCCTTATTTTTTCAATGTTACTAGACTACCAAATTAATGAAGGAAACGCAACGATTTTCCATTAATCAAATACATTTGTCCTTGAAACAGAAACAGTCCCGAAAACTTGTATTTACCCTTATAGTTTGTTAGGCTTAAGGAAAATAAATAAAGGAGGTCACATCATGTCAAAAATGTTGCATACTTGTGTCCGTGTTCAAATCTAGAAGAAAGCATTCGTTTCTACGAAGAAGCATTTGGTTTTAAAGAAACTCACAGAAAAGACTTCCCAGAACACAAATTTACAATCGTTTACTTAGCATTCGAAGGCGATGATTATGAATTAGAATTAACATATAACTACGGCCACGGCCCTTACGAAATCGGCGACGGATATGGTCATATCGCCATTAGCGCTAAAGACTTAGAAGGTCTTCATGCTGAACACGTTGCAAAAGGCTATGACGTTACAGAATTAAAAGGGTTACCAGGACATCCTGCAAACTACTATTTCGTAAAAGACTTAGACGGCTACAAAATCGAAGTAATCCGCGAAAAATAGTTCGGACATGACATTCCACACACCCTCTGCTATAATGTATTCTATGCGATGAGGCGACACGCAGTCCATTAGAGACTGCGAGTTATGTGGAACAGGCGTGCTTAGGCACACTACCGGATGTAGCTGTTTGTAGTTCGTGATGTGAACACGACCTACTCATCTGAAAAGATGCCACGCTAAGACTAGGAGTTCCTAGTCTTTTTTTATAGTGAAATTATGATACAATAGCAATGAAAATTATTAGACATAGAAAGAGGAAGAATCATGAAACAATGTCCATTCTGTCATGAGATGATTGACGAACAAGAAACACTCTGCCCTTACTGTGGAACAGTGCAAGATGAACTATCACAACCGGTGTCTACCCACCCGAATGAAGGTGTTCAAACGGACCTTTTAGATGAAAATAATGAACCTACTCCTTCGTTCACAACGAAAGTAGAAACAAGTATTCCTGAAGAAGATAACCGTAGCTCACAAGAAAATCGTGTGAAGAATAACCGCTTCGCCTATGCAGGAGCTTGGAATAAATTTAAACGCTTCTTCACGTTCTTTGGAGAACGTTTGGCACAACCGACAAATCACTATACCCGTAAACGTCAATATAGCCGTTCATATGGATATGCCTTAATTATTTTAGCAACAGTGATGTCTGCATTTGTGTCTACACACTTAATTCATTCGATTATTGGTCAATACCAAATCTTTGCAGACATTTCAATCTTACCAAGTTTAACAAGCACACCAAACTACATTTGGATGTTCATTCGCTTCATCCTCTTCTACGCGGTGTTCTACCTTGGTTTCCCAAGCGTATCGTACGGATTGAAACACGTCTTCCAAAAACGTCAACACGTATTTAACTACTGGTTGACACAATACGAAGGAATGAACGTTCTTGCGATTGTATTACTTGCCGTTGCAACCGTCATGACCTTCATTAGCCCAGTATGGTTATTTGTTGGAATCATTATTGTATTCTTTGCACATTTCCTACTCTACATCGTAACCTTTACGTCATCGATGTTTAAGAGCGCGACAGAATCAACAATCGATCCAATCTACTTATCCCTACTTGGTTTAGTAATACAACTGATTATCACGATCAGCTTACTCTTAATCTTATTCTAAAATAACAACACAAAACCCTGACCAGCGATGGCCAGGGTTTTGTATTTCAAAAATTATTCTGTAAATTCTATAGTCACTTTTACTTCAGAATCCATTGAAGCAAATAGTGTTTTATAATAATTAGTTGCAGATTCTTTAATTTCCCTCTTAAATTTATCTAAATACTCTGCTTGTTTATCACTAGAAAGTTGGTTAGTAACCAATTTCCCAGTATCAACATCTTCTGTAGTCCCACTTAACAACTCTCCATGATTATCATACAAATTGTAAGGATTATCTTTTGAAAGTTCAACACCAACTACTTCAAATTTTGGAACGATAACCTTATATTCTTTTTCACTTATTTTTTCAACCTTTACACTACTTTTAATTCCAAATTTAGCTGTATAATTTAAAATCACTAATGCCGTTTTTTTAGAGAACGGCACATCAAATCCGAAAAACTTGAGTTGTTTTTGATTCAGTAATAATTTCATTAACTCCCGCATTCAAAAAGACAACTTCATTCACTTTTTCAATGCTTTCGATATTAATTGATGATTTGACTTCTGATTTTTGTCCCTTAGGTAAGAAAAATAGCACTCCAATAGCTATAATAGCTATTAATACCACATTCAATAGAAAAACTAAACTTATTAATTTTTTTCTTTTTCATTTGTAATTCTCAATTTACACACCCTCCACTATTTTTTTCTTTTTATAATATCGTCTGAAAGAAACTTCTCTCTTAATTTCATATGTAAATTTTACACATTCTAAAAAAATAACAGTCAACATAATAGTTCTTATTATCTTCTAAAAATGTTATATCCCCCAAAAGGATGAAATAATTTGCTTGATCCTAACTTATTCTAAAATAACAACACAAAACCCTGACCAGCGATGTCCGGGGTTATTTTTTTATTATTTTTTGAACAGCATTCCAATGAGTTGCCCTACGAGACTGACAACAGCATACATCAGAATATAAATGGCTGCAGAGTCATTTAGTAAAAAGAGATTCGGAATCCATAAGAGACCAATAACAATTGGGAAATACCAATAATATCCATACTTTACCGAAAATAGCATTGAAACCACAAAGACGACGACTGGAATTCCAATCACTATAAAGAACATGACACTTCCTGTATCTTGAATTAGAAAAACAGGAATGAAGTAATAGAGTAAAGCAACAACAACATACACCAGTAATTGCCTATACTTGGATGGCATCCTGACCCCTCCTCTATTGATTCTATTTTCCTATCCCCATCATACCATATCCATTTAAAAATGAGTGCTGTTTTGAGCACTAAAAAAGCATGAAACAAATGTGTTCCATGCTTGTGATTCACTCTTTAGTTTTGTGAGAAGAGATTTTTGATGGCATCAAAAATCGATTGGAAGAATTGGGCGATTTTATCGAGCCATCCTTCGTTTTTGGCTTGTTCGACTAAGCTGTTAATCTTTTCGCCGACTGATTTTGACAAGCTATTTAATTGCTCTAATACTTGTTTGGAATCAATCGCACTTGTGTTTTGGTAGTTTTGCGCAAAAGCGACTAATGCATTGATTTGATCTTGGGAAATCACATTTTGCAATGAGTTGTTCTTCAAGGCATCGTTAATAATGCGTTCGATATCTTCTTTTGTCGCTAATTGACCTTGCTTTTGTTTAAGTTCGGCAAGTTCTTTTTTGATTTCAATCATCGCTTTATCGAGTTTTGAAGAATCGAACCCTTTGCGTTGGCATTCTCTTGCGCGATTTTATTTGTAACTTCTAGCTCTTGTTGCGCCACTTCGGTACGTTTGGCATCTAGTTGCACCCCGTTAGCTTCAAAGGCTTTATACACCCCTGTTAACGCTGATTCACCAGTTACTTTCGATACAGCTGCAACTTCGATTTCTGCATCCGTTACACCAGCCGTAATCGCAGCATTGGCATATTGCTCAGCTGTGACAAGCGTGATGTTTTCAGGTGTTTTAATTTTCACCTTCACCCCTGTACCTTTATCCGTCTTTTGAACCATCACAGACGAAATCATGACAGACGTATTTCCGTCTCCACTTCCAAGATACTTGATTAAATCTTGACCTGTCGCTGTTTCGGTTAAAACCGTATTTGCATCTTTAATGCCTAATAATTCTGATGTTTGTTTAATTTGCGCATCACTGAGTCCACCACCATAGACGACGGTTGGTTTTCCCCATTTTTCATTGACTGTCGTTGTATCAATGGCATATGCACTCTTCATGGATAAGCCCATCAATGCAAGGGCAATTGCGGTTGTCTTCACCCATTTTTTCATGAATGAACCTCCTTTGTTTTCAATCGTAACTCACTCGTTACACTTATAGTATACAAAAAGAACTTTAAGAAAAGAATGTCCTTTCCTTAAAGTTCTTTATCTATTTGTTTAAGAATTGATTAACGTCTACGCGCAAATGCCTTCAATGTTGTTGGTGAGAAAAGCATGATGATTGGATAAATTTCCAAACGTCCTGCAATCATTCCAATCGCAAGTACAAATGTATTGAAATCGGAATACATTGAGAAGTTGCTTGTAGGCCCTACTTGACCAAGCCCTGGCCCGATATTATTAAAGGTTGCGGCCACACTCGAGAAGGCTGTTGTAAAATCGCCTGCTTCAAATGAGACACTGAGTAATAATACGAGGAAGACTAATACATACACGATTAAGTAGTTGGCAATACTCTTCTCCATCTTATTATCGATTGGTTTGCCGTTCATCTTTGGAACAAACACTCGACGCGGTTGCCCCATGCGTTTTAATTCAGCAATCGCACTCTTGAAATACACAATCACACGAGAGACTTTAATCCCCCCGGCTGTTGATCCGGCACATCCCCCGATAAACATGAGTAGAAGAAGCAAAGCATGTGGGAACACTCCCCAGAGGCCAAAGTCGACCGTCGAATACCCGGTTGTCGTCATAATTGAGGATACCGTGAAGAAGACGCTACGAATTGGAACGCCTAATGCGGATTGCGTAATCGACAATACGGTGAAAATAATCATCGTAAAGCTTAGGACGATTCCAACATAGGTACGCATTTCTTCGTCTTTAATCACGTCTTTTACAGCGCCTAGAAGAACGAAGTAATACAAGTTAAAGTTGATACCAAAAAGCATCATCCCTACCCCGATAATCCATTCCACGGCTGCTGGATTGGCGTAAATGCTAAATCCTGCATTGTTAATCCCAAAACCACCTGTCCCTGCTGTACCAAACGATAGAAGCAAGGCATCAAACAGCGGCACTTGGAATACGACTAAGATGATCGTTAATACGGCTGTCATCGCCAAGTAAATTAAATACAAGATTTGAGCCGTATGCGCTAGTTTCGATACAAGTTTTCCAAACACAGGGCCTGGAACTTCCGCACGCATGAGCTGTACCGATTCAGAACCATGACTTGGCAGAATCGCAAGCGCGAATACAAGTACCCCCATCCCACCGACTAAGTGAGTGAAGCTTCTCCAAATAATGAAGAATGTGCAAGGACTGAAAGATCTGGCATAATGCTTGACCCCGTTGTCGTTAATCCACTGGCCGTTTCAAAGAAGGCATCCACAATATTTGGGATTTCTCCTGTGAAGACAAATGGAAGTCCACCAAAGAACGACAGTAAAATCCAGCTTAACGCAACGGTTACGACCCCATCCCTAGCCATGATCTTAAGCGGCTCTGGCTTTTTAAAACTTAACAGCGAACCGATGACTAGTAAAATCAAAATCGTACTCGAATATGCAAGTTTTTGACTGAGTGACTCATGATAAATAAAGCTAACAATGAGGGGTAAGGCTAAAAGCGCTGCTTCTACTTGAAGCATTTTTCCCACAAAATAGCGAACTGTTTTGATATTCATTCAGACACCTCTATTCCAAAATGTCGTTAATATCATCAAAGTCTTTTTCAGTGGTAACGACGATTACTTTATCGAATGGTTCAATCGTATCACTACCGGCTGGGTAAATTAATTGTTCCCCACGAACGATAAATGCAATCAATAGATTTGATTTTGTCTTCAATTCTGATAGAGGAATCCCACAAATCCCACTATTCTTTTGAACGCGGAATTGAAGTGCTTCTACTTGGTTATCCGCTAAACGGTATAACGCTTCGACATTAGAGCCTTGTGTATTCGAACGTGAACGCACGAATTGAATGATTTCATTGGCAACGATTCGTTTTGGCGTCACGACTGATTGATTATCGAAGCCTTTAAACACTTTTAGAAGCGCTGGACGGCTCATTTTCGTAATAATCTTTTGAACCCCTTGTTGTTTCGCATACGCTGAAAGAATTAAGTTTTCTTCGTCAATTCCAGTCATGGATACGAAAGCATCGTAGTCTGTAATACGTTGTTCTTCTAAGACATCGTGGTCCGTTCCATCGGCATGAATGACCGTTGTATGAGGGAACGCGTAGCTTAATGCTTCACAGCGTTCTTCGTTGACTTCGATTACTTTTGTGTTGATTTTCGTTTGTTTCAACATATTGAGTAAGTAATACGTAATACGTCCACCACCGACAATCGTAGCAGAAGAAACACTCTTCGTTTCTTGACCTGTTAATTTTAAGAAATTACGAAGGTCTGGATATGCCCCTGTAATAAAGACATGGTCGCCTTCTTCTAGTGTTGAATCCCCGTCTGGAATAAAGCTTTGGTCGTTACGATGAATCACACAGATTAAGATAGACTCAAAACGATTACGCACTTCTTTAAGCGTTAAACCGGCAAGTGGTGAGCCTTCGTTAATTTCTAATTCAAGCAAGCTGACACGGTTTCCGACGAAATTTTCTACACTTAATGCAGAAGGATAATTAAAGTTATACGCGATATCACGCGCCGTTGAAAGCTCTGGGTTAATCAGTAGTGAAATCCCTAGACTTTCACGAACGAGTTGTAATTGTTGCGAATATTCAGGGTTACGCACTCGCGCAACAGTGTATTCTGCACCAATTTTTTCGCTAAAATAGACGCAATAATATTAATTTCATCCATTTCCGTTACAGAAATAAAGATGTCACAGTTCTCCACTCCTGCTTCCACAAGAATGTCGTAGCTGGCACCATTTCCGCAAATCCCCATAATATCGAACTTATTAAGTAAACGATCGATTAAATCTTGGTTTTTATCAATCAATACAATGTCATTTTCTTCCGTTGAGAGTTCCTGGCAAATCACTTCGCCGACTTTCCCCCCACCGACAACAACAATTTTCATTTTATTTCCTCCAGATTGAAAAATCTTATACCCTCCTATTTTACCCGTCTAGTGTGAAAAGGTCAAGTTTATCTTGTTTTCTAAAGGATGAAAGCATGTTACACTAGAGTCGGAGGACATTATGAACGAACACGAATTACAACAATTGACTATGGAGATTTCGCGCACGTCTTTTCACCGCGAATTCACGCACCAAATCACTTATAACAAACGCCTGCGTTCCAGTGGCGGTCGCTATCTTCTAAAGACGGGGAATATCGAGATCAATCCCCTTGTCGAACAAGAACTGGGGCTTGAAGCGCTCATTGGCGTCATTAAACATGAACTCTGCCATTATCACTTGCATCAAACAGGTGGTGGTTATCGTCACAGAGATGCTGACTTTAAACGTCTGCTTCATCAAGTAGGCGGAAGTCGCTTTGTCGAACGCATGAAGGAGCCGAATTTCCTGTATGAATGTACGGAGTGCCATCACCGCTACCCTAGAATGCGCAAGATGAACACGAACCGCTATGTATGTGGAAAATGTCGTGGAAAATTAATCCTTTTAGATTGAAATTCCGCCAAACATTTGATAAACTAAAATAGTTCTGCGGTCGTGGCGGAATGGCAGACGCGCTGTCTTGAGGGGGCAGTGGGTGTATACCTGTGCGGGTTCAAGTCCCGCCGGCCGCATAAAGATAACGAAATACCCTAGATGGATGACCATCTAGGGTGTTTTTGTGTTGTAAATTAAAATGGGATGGGACGTGAGAAACTTGGCTCACATCCATATAGTTGAGTTCGTCTTCGCAGAAATCGCGTCCACTTCCCAAACAATACGCACATCGTTTTTAACGATGCTTGCGTTGGTTCGGTCCAGTGGTCGATTTCTAAGCGCGAAGACTCACATCCTGTTTGTAGTTGAGTTCGCAAAAGCATAGGCTCAAGCCTTTCGTGTTTTGTCCGCACGGTCTTTCAGACCGCTTACGGCAAAACCGCGAACCGTCATCGCCTATAAGCGCTTTTGCTCACATCCTTACCTCATTGTCACAAACTCCTCTGACCCCGTAGGATGGATAGCGACGGTTGCGTCGAAGTCAGCTTTGGTTGCGCCCATTTTAATGGCTACGGCAAAGCCTTGAATCATTTCGTCAACGCCGTATCCAATTCCGTGGAGTCCGACTACTTTTTCGTCTTCTCCTGCTGTGATGAGTTTGAAGCGTGCTTGTTGGCGATGGCTTGTCACGGCTGAATACATTCCAGCAAACGTTGATAAGTATACCTTCACGTTTTCTTTGCCATATTTTTTCAAAGCTTCCTCTTCTGTAAGCCCTACTGTTCCAATGGCTGGGTGTGAGAACACGACTGTTGGAATCGTTGTGTAGTCCATCTTCGCGTTTGTTTGTCCGTTAAATAAACGTTCTGCTAGTGTGCGTCCTGCTTTAATGGCTACTGGCGTCAATTCTTTTTCACCAGAAACGTCTCCTAATGCGTACACCCCTGGAGCAGCTGTTTCTTGGAATTCATTCACTTTGATAAATCCTCGTTCTGTTAACTCCACGCCTGCTGCTTCAAGGTTTAGCCCTTCGGTATGAGGAATGCGTCCTGTTGCCCAAATGACTTTCTCAGCAGCGAAAGTTGTTCCATCTTCGAAATGAATTTCCACATTTCCATCTTCCAGTTGAACTAATTTTTGTGGCACTTTGTTTGTATGCAATGTTGGTCCTGATTTTTCCATTTCCGCAACGAGTACTTCAATAATCGAATGGTCGAAGTTACGCAGTGGACGATCGCGGCGAACGAAAAGGTCTGTCTTCACGCTAGCGCATGTAAGACACCCGCAAGTTCTACGGCAATATATCCAGCGCCTAAGATGGCTACGGATTGTGGCAATTCATCCCATGCAAACACATCATCAGAAGTTCCCCCAAGCTCTTTTCCTTCCACGTTTGGAATGGCCGGTTTAGCCCCTGTCGCAATCACGATATGGTTGGCGCGGTACTCTTCCCCATTCACTTCAATCGTGTGGGCATCGACAAAGCGCGCGTATCCTTTAATCACGGTTACGTTGTTGCGTTCAAAAGTCCCATTGTATGAATTTCTTGAACGGTCAATATACGCTTCACGGTTTTTCTTTAATGTTGCAAAATCAAAAGTGACGTTTTCTGCAGTAAATCCATAGTCTGGACCGTATGCGTGAATCGCTTCTGCAATTTGCGCCCCATACCACATAATTTTCTTAGGAACACAACCGATATTTACACAGGTTCCTCCAAGTAAGTTTCCTTCTACTACGGCTACACGGGCCCCATGCATGGCTGCACGGTTTGCTGTGGCAATGCCGCCACTACCACCACCGATAGCAATTAAATCAAATTCCTTCATACGCTCATCCTCCGTTATTTGGTCATACTCATTCTATCAGAGCGCTTTTGCTTTTGTCTTAAACCCTGCTCATGAAATGCTTCTTGGCGTGAAAAAAATGATTACTGCGGAGCCTGGGAGTAAGACAGAAGCTAAAAACGGACTCACAGTATGAGTCCGTTTTCTTATAGTGGTCTCAAATCCTTCGCACCGTGAAGGATTTCCGCAAGGCTGATTAGAATTATGCAAATCACGAGTGATGAAGCTTAATTCAATCAGCTACTGCGTCTACTTCATATAAACTTTGCTTCATTAAAAGCTCTATTTAAATCCGCAGGCTTCTTCGTAATCATTTTTGTGTGCTGTTCAATTTTATGAGTCAGAGTCAAATAGTGCTCTGATAGAACATTGTGACCAATAACGGCCTCTTCACTCCTTGTGCCTGTGCTGAATTATAAATTCTGCTTTTCAGTTTGGGAGTTGAGTGCTGTCTAGCCTTCTAATTAGTGCTGGGACTAGAGCTTTTCAAGCCAGAGGGCGCATAATGTTTGGACGGCTGGAATCACCGTTGTAATTGAGCCGTGGTTATCGTATGCCTTGTACCAGAGTTTGCCCGTTGAATCGAAGGCGTATTGGTACACGACGAGCCAGTGGTTTTTGTACGGACTACCAAGAGCCGTTGTGGTTCCTACGACAACAGGAACGCCGTCGTCAAGAAGGCCTGGCACTACCTTTTCACTAAATAAATTAAGTGTGTCTTATAGCCGTATTTCTTCCACTCGTTATTGAGTCCGCGTTGCACGTCCCAATAGAAAGTTCCTCGATATGGAAGTGCGTATTCAATCGACGCTTCCATACTCTCTAACAACTTGTCCATCGATTGTGTGACGACACCTTCCCGTTTAGCCATAAGGACCGTCAAACTTGCAGCCGCGTACGTTCCGCAAACGCCTGGAACCTTGGAGTTCACATAAGACTTAAACGGCTCCATCTCACTTTCAGGTAGGCCCTTCCATTCAACCGTTTCTTCTAAAGTGTGTTTCTTCTCCCACTTCATTCGCATTCTCCTTATTTGATAAAATGATAGTCTTTCACTTGTAGTTTTTCGTCTAAATCAAATACAAGCGGTGTTGCGGTTGGGATTTCAAAGTTCAAAATCTCTTCTTCACTGAGGTTCAATAAGTATTTGACTAAACTGCGAAGTGAATTCCCATGCGCCACCACGAGCACATTTTTTCCGTCCATTAAGTCAACCGCAATTTCATCTTGCCAGATTGGCAATACACGGTCCAAAGTTGTTTTCAACGTTTCCCCTTGTGGCAAGTCCTTTAATTGAACGTGTTTGTAGCGTGGGTCTTGGGCTTGTTTTGCGGCTTCTTCCTCGCTAAGTAGTGGAGGCATCACATCATATGAACGTCTCCAAAGCAACACTTGTTCTTCTCCGTATTTTTCGCGTGTTTCTTGTTTGTTGAGACCTTGCAAGGCTCCATAGTGGCGTTCGTTTAATCGCCAGCTCTTTGTTTCTGGTAAATAGTCTTGGTTTAATTCAGACAAGACGATATGTCCTGTATGGATAGCTCTTTTTAATACGGATAAATACACATGATCGAATTGGATTCCTAATGAGCGTAGCATTCCCCCTGCGTGATGCGCTTCTTCTACCCCTTTAGGAGTTAATTCTACATCGCTCCAACCGGTAAATAAGTTGAGGGCATTCCACTCACTTTCTCCATGTCGAACAAATACTAATTTCATCTTCATCACTTCTTTCTGAGAATTTACCTATATTGTACGCCTGTTTACAGAAACTTTCAAAGCAACACCCCTACCAAATAGGTTGCGATTTGCCCAATCTCCCTGTTTAGTGGTAAAATAAGCTGATATCTTTTTCATTAGATGAGTGGTAGAAACACTACCTGAAAGGAACATTATGAAATTACTAACGATTATCGAAAAAATAAAACGATTCTCGAATCAGGACTTAGCGCTGTACTTACTCATTATCAGCAGCTTCCTTCCGTTTTATTTATTCCTAACATTGTTCATCTTATATTTTATCCTTCTCGCCTTTACGGGAAAATTAAAACAAGTCCTTAAAGACCTACTAGCTCACCCGTTCTTATTGGCGTTTATCGGATTTAGCTTTATCGTATCGATGGTAGCCGGTAACTATATCGGCGCTGGCATCACTGTAGGATTCTTGATGTATGCGATATTCTTTAAATACTATCAAAGACGATTGACACCGGACTTTTTCCATATCGTTCTACAGACGGTCTTACTCCTCAGCATTTTCGCTGCGGGATTCGCGTTTTTAGAACACTACGAAATCGTTCATAAATTTAACTACACCTTCCTATCACCAAAGATGCAAGTATGGCACCAAAATCGTGCGGAAGTCACATTCTTTAATCCGAACTACTACGGAATTTTTTGTTGCTTCTGTATTATGATTGGCTTCTACTTACTCAGCATTACGAAGAGTTGGTTCTGGAAGTTCATCGGAGCTGTCGCGATTAGTATTAATCTATTCGGCCTCAGCTTTACTCAAAACCGAACTGCTTTCCCAGCGATTATCTGTGGAGCGATTATTTACCTCTTCACAACGATTCGTAGCTCGAAAGCATTCTGGCTCAGCATCGCCGCATTTGGCATTGGACTCATGTTCCTCTTCTCAAATGACATCGGTGTTCGTATGGGAAGCTTTGGCTCATCCATGGAAGAACGCATTTCGATTTGGAATGCCGGCATGGTTCTCTTTAAACAAAATCCATGGTTCGGGGAAGGCCCGCTGACCTACTTGCATAGTTTTGCAAGAATCGGCGCCAGATACCACGAACATGCGCACAGTTTATATATCGATACCATTTCAAGCTATGGAATTATCGGAACGCTGCTTTTACTGATTTCTACTCTTCAACCAGTACGCATGCTTTTGGAAATGAGTCGCGATCCAAAGAAACGTCCAATCGTTGGACTCTACGTTTCCTTTATCGTTGTACTCTTCGTTCACGGTATCTTCGACGTAGCCATCCTCTGGGTACAAAGTGCATTCCTATTCTTACTAGTGATGACAAGTATTCCAATGTGGATGAAACAAGAAGAAAACGTCATGCCACATAAATAACCGACAAAAAGAAAATCCCAAGATTCCAGTTGTGAACCTTGGGATTTTTTGCGTACTGTTATTTTGTTAAGTTACGGATATTTTTGAAGATGTCTTTATGGTTTTCAATCTTCGTATCATTTCCAATAACGACAAACGCGTTTTGGTCCATGATGGCTTTCATCATTGGAGCGTATGCGCGTACCTTTTCAGGAGTGACCGCTAAGATTTCATCGCGGAACTGTTGCACTTTCTCTTGTGTTAGATGCGTGAAGTAACGCGTAAAGGCAACTGCCCCTTTTTGAGCAGCTGAAAGTGGACGGTCAATCGTGCTGAACGTTCCAATCAAGTTCTTTCAAACTCCGCTTGTGACAAGTTGAAGTTTTCTAAGTACTCTACTTGTCCATCATAACGTTCGAGCGTTTCAACAATATTCGGGTCGCGGTAAGAAAGACCTGCGACGTCCCCTTTATCCGTGATGACACTCATACCGCCGTATGCTCCACCTTGAACACGAACTGTATTCCATAAGTAATCGAGTCCTAGAACTGATTTCAAGAATAAATTCATACCGTTCACTGGAACATCAAGAAGCGTTTGATTATATCCTTTTGCGACATAGTTGATTTCTTGGGCTGTCTTGAACCCTTCGTTTAACACTTCTACTGGATTTGTGAAGGTTTGTTTTTCCACCTTGTGAGTCCCTAGATGCTTGAAGAAGTCCTCTGATACTTGTTTGAAGTGGTCGAAGTCCTCTTTACTTCCGACGAAGGTTGCCACTAATTGGTCTGTTGTTAAAATTGTTTCTAACACAGCTTTCAAGCGGTCGATAAACGCTTGAGGGTTCGCGTCAAAACCAGCAACCACATCGCAAATGAAGTCGTAATAGTCGATTCCTTCAAGCGATTGTAGGTATTTCGCACCTTCGTAGTAGTAAGATTCTAAACGACGAAGGGCCGCCACGTGTGACCCATAGTTGAAGTTCATTTCAAGGTCTGCTTTCACATTGAGTAAAAGCTCTTTAATCTTCTCTACATCGTCTAAGTTTGAACGATGAACGATTTCTTCAATCAAGCTTAAGAGTTGCGGTTGGTATTCAGACAAGGCCTTCCCGCTTACGGTGAATTTAGGATAGTAGAGGTTGTCCGCTACCGATTCCGTGATGACCGTTGCGTTTGTACCGATGCCACCTGTGTAGAAGTCGATTTCTGTGCTGAGAGCTTCGTCTGTGAAGTTTTCAGTTCCGACTTCCCCTAGTACCTCTGTTAAGAAGGCCACGACTGGAATGTCTTCTGTCTTCACGCCGGATAAATCGAAGTAATACTTCACGTAAGAAATGCCAGCTGTGAAGTCTTCATAGTGTAAGAAGGTTGGTTTGCCCTCTGCTTCTTCCACGGTTAATGGGAGTGGCTTCACTTCGCGGTCGATATCTTCAATCGAGAGTTTGGTAATTTTGCCAAATCCTCTTCCTTATCTGGAGTCGTTTGACGCTCTAGGAGTTGTTGCGTTTGTTCGACAAGAGCTGCCACTTCTTCGTCTGATAATGAAGCTTTATAAGCCGCTAACTCTTCTTTCAACGCTGCATCTTTGCACTCCCCTAGTCCTGGTTCTGGAGCTAACGTGATGACTGCCGCATGCGTATTGTCAAGTAATGTTGTTTGGATTAAACGTTCAAAATAGCCATTTGCCATTTCTTCTTGCATCTTATCTAACACGCGTTGGTATTCAAACGTTGCGAATACATCCCCGCCGTATAACCAGCTTGTGAGGGAGTTCAATGAATACAAGATTCCTTTTGGAGTTGCCCCTTCCAGCGCTGTTAATTCTTTATAACGGAACGCTGCTTTATTGAGGGCTGCTTGAATCGCTTTTTGCGGAATCCCTTCAGCCACTAAACGTTTCAACTCGTTTTCAATAATCGATACGAATTGGTCTTTCGCTTCTGGATTTGTATCTTTTAAGACGATTTCAAAGATTGGGGAGTACGTCGCTGCCCCAAATCCACCAGACACATCAGAACCAAGGCCTGATTTCAAGAGAGCTTTCTTAATCGGAGCCGTGTTAGAACCAAGAAGGAGTTCATCTAATACGGCAAGCGCGATGAGTTCTTCAGAGTTTGTGCCCTTACCAGCGGCCCAAATGTACGCTAAGAGCGATTTGTTTTCAGTAGGCTCATCTTTAGAAATCGAGAATTTCGCTTCTAATTCACGACGCGCTTCGAACGGAGCTTGTTCCACAGACTCGAACTCGTAGTCTTTGGCTTCAAATGCATCGAAGTACTCTGTTAATTGCGCAAAAGCTGTGTCTAAGTCTAAGTTCCCGTAAAGCGTCACACGCGCATTGCTTGGGTGATAGTACTTGTCATGGAACGCCACGAACTCTTCTTGCGTTAAAGAAGGAATCGCAGCAGGCATCCCACCAGAAATATGTTTGTAGACCGTATCTGGGAATAACGTTGGTTCAAACAGACGGTATAATTCAGAGTCCGCTTGCGAGAACGCCCCACGCATTTCGTTATACACTACGCCTTTGTAAATCAATTCATCCTCAGCGTTTTCTAAGTGATAGTGCCAACCTTCTTGCATTAAGATTTGTGGATCGTGCTTGAAGTTTGGATAGAATACCGCATCTAAGTACACAGACATCAAGTTATTGAAGTCTTTTTGGTTACGAGACGATACCGGATAAACCGTCTTATCAGAATAAGTCATTGCATTTAAGAATGTATTCAGTGAGCCTTTTAACAACTCTACGAATGGCTCTTTGGATGGATATTTCTTCGAACCGTTTAACACAGAGTGCTCGATAATATGCGCAATCCCGTTATCATTATACGGTGGAGTACGGAACGCAATATTGAACGCCTTATTATCGTCTTCGTTTTCAAGGTATAAGACCTCTGCGCCCGTCTTATCATGTTTGTACAAATAACCTACAGAACGAATATCTGGTAGGTCTCTTTTTTCAACTAAAGTGTACCCTTTAAAATGCTTTGTCATAAAATTCCTCCTTCAAGGCTTTTCACCCATTCTACCACTTTTAGCACAAAAAAAGAAGATAAGGGTATGATAATTAGTGTCTGTAAAAAATAAAAAAGGAATTAGACAAAAATACGCCTAATTCCTAAATAAAGTCTAATTAATCTCTAATCTCTCCAATGCCATCTTTTTATTTCTGGCAAATCATCTCCATTGGCTTGAATGTACTGTTGATGGACTTCTAATTTTTCTTCCATTTCTTGAATAACACTTGTGTAATCTTCTAGTTTCAAAATATTTACAACCTCTTTAATCATGTGGAATCTATCCATCTTGTTTAACACTCTCATGTCAAATGGAGTTGTAATTGCTCCTTCTTCTCTATAACCATGAATAAACACATTTCTATTCTTTCGATAGTAGAAAATATCACGGATTAAACCTTCATAAGCATGGAAAGCAAATATAATCGGTTTATCATCTGTAAAGATTTCTCTGAACTCATCATCACTTAATCCTCTCTTATCAACAGATGGATGTCTTAATTTAAGAATATCAACGATACTAACAAATCTAATCTTTAGTAACGGATATTTTTCTTTAAGATATTTAATAGTCGCAAGGCATTCAAGATTTGGTTCAGTTCCACATGCTGCAATAACTAAGTCTGGTTCTTCATTATTCGAAACGGTGGAAGCCCAGTCAATAATTTTTAACCCCTTGGAAACTAATTCTTCAGCCTCTTCAGGTGAATAGAATTGTGGTCTTGGATGTTTAGATGCAACAATAATATTAACTTTGTCTTTAGAGGTCAACACTTTATTTATAGTCGCTAAAAGTGTATTTGTATCTGAAGGTAAATATTCTCGTATAAATTCTGGGGTTTTATCTGCCAAGTGTGTTAATACTCCAGGGTCCTGATGAGTATATCCATTATGATCTTGTTGAAATGCATATGAAGTTGCAATCACATTTAATGAATTTAAACTCTTCCTCCAGCTAATACCTTTATTCTTTCTTAACCACTTGAAGTGTTGCGTCAACATCGAATCTGTAATCCTTACAAATGATTCATAACTAGTATAAATCCCGTTTCTACCAGTTAATGTATATCCTTCTAAAAAACCTTGAGCTTGATGTTCAGATAACTGACTATCAATAACCCTACCTACTGGTGAAATGGACTCATCTAGCAGAGAATTTGTTGGCTCTAGCCATTGCCTATCTGTCACCTCAAAAACATGTTGTAATCTATTGGAGGCTGTCTCATCCGGTCCAAATATTCTAAAAGTTTTTGGATTTTCTATAATAACTTTTGAAAGATACTTTCCTAATTCAATCATATCCTGAGCATCTTTTTTACCAGGCACATCGATTTTTTGAGCATACTCTTTCCAATCAGGAACAGACAACTTATACTTATCCCCGTTATTTATATACTTAGACAATGACATCTTATGATCATCATCAGGGGAAATATTATATCTGTCGAGTAAAAATTTTCCCTCATTATCAAATAATTCTTCTGGTCGATATGATTTTAACCATCTTTCAAGAATTAGTAGTTCATCTTGTGAGGCATTTGAATTAGCTTCGATTGGAATCTGATGCGCTCTAAAGCTTCCCTGAATTAATTTTCCTTTGTACTCAATCGGACCAGTCCAACCTTTTTCAGAACGGAAAATAATTATTGGCCATTTAGCTAGAGTAGCCTCTTCAGCCTTTTTCTCTCTACTTTTTCTTTGAATGTTTAATATTGTTTCAATAGCTTCGTCAAATTTTTGAGAAGCATGTAAATGTACATTTCCTTCTGTGCTTGCATCAATGAATATAGGCTTCCACCCAAATCCTTCAAACAATTTATTTAGTTCTTCGTTAGATTTTCTAGATAAAATAGTAGGATTAGAAATTTTTGCACCGTTTAAGTGAAGTACGGGTAACACTGCTCCATCATTAACTGGATTAATAAAAACATTACTAAGCCAACTTGTCATTAATGGTCCGGTTTCCGCCTCCCCATCACCAATAAATGCTACTGAAATTAGTTCCGGATTATCTAATACTGCTCCTACAGCGTGCGAAATAGTATATCCTAATTCTCCACCTTCATGAATTGAACCTGGTGTTTCTGGAGCAGCATGTGAACCAATTCCGCCTGGAAATGAAAAACTCTTAAATAACTTTTTCAAACCTGTCTCGTTTTGAGTTATTTTGGGATATAATTTGGTATAACTTCCATCTAAATACGAATTAGTACTCATCACAGGTCCCGCATGTCCTGGACCAATTACCAACATCATGTCTAAATTATATTTACAAATTACCCTATTTAATTGAGCATAAATAAAATTTGCACCTGGGATTGTTCCCCAATGACCTATAGGTTTATTTTTTACATCAGACGGTTTCAAACCACCCCTTAATAAAGGATTATCTTTTAAAAAAATTTGACCAACTGAAATATAATTTGCTGCTCTCCACCAGGCATCCATTTTATTTAAGTACTCATTAGAACTGTAATCAATAATCATTTTGAACACCCTCTAATTCAAAATAAATACTTCTTTTGTTTTTTCTAGAATTTCTTCTTTTGACAACAAATTTTTTAATCCAATAATCTTAGGTCCTTCAATATCTTTCAAATTATGCTCTAACGCTTTAGAAATATAGATCAAATCAAAGTTCTTTCCGCGATTTTTTGCATCTCCTACAGACATATGTTCGACACTAGCCTCAATACCTAGTTCTTTAAAAACATCCACAATTCTCATTTTTACAATTAAACTCGAACCCATACCATTGCCACATGCTGCTGCAATCTTTAACATAATAATCCCTCCTTAATTATCGGAAATATTTTTCTCCGCGACTAATAGCTTTCTTATACTGAACTTGAGGAATAATTAACATTATAATTATCAATGCAATAGTTCCCACTAAACCTCCATATTTCATTATTAACATATATCCAGGAATTACAGTGACCCAGTCAAAGTTGGCCATAACCCCCCCAGATAAACCTGAAAGAACATAGGTAAATACACCCATAAGTACTTGGATAATTCCAGAACAGAACGAACAAATTGTCGCAGCTCTTACACCACCAAAATGGTTAGCATAAACAGCGATACCAGCATTATCAAAGAACATAGGAATAAAACCTGGGATTAAAAATATTGGAGATTTGGTTAAAATTAAGAGTATTAATGCTAATAATTGCCCAATAGCCCCGCTTGCAAAGCCTAATAATGTTGCATTAGGATGTCCAAAACCATAAATTGCAGCGATATCTACAGCAGGCGCTGAACCAGGTAAAATTGTTGAAGAAATACCTTGGAAAGATTCTACTAATTCAGCAACGAACATTCTTACTCCACTTAAAATAATAAATAAGTATACAGCAAATTTAGCAGTAGTTAAGTAAATATAAAGTGGGAAAGCAAGTTTTGTTTCGAAATGTTCTGAACCAATTAATACCATTATGATTCCAAAGAAGAATGTCATTAATAATGTTGAAGCTACTGTATTATCATTAAACATATTCATCCATCCTGGGAATTCTAGGTCTTCAACTTTTTTAGTTGATTTGCTCTTGAAATGTTTAGAAAATTTGCTTGCCATCCATAACGCAAACATCTGTTGATGCCCAATAGCAAAATTGGCATCTTCAGTAACTTCGTTTGTGATATCTAAAGTTAAATTTGAGAATACTGACCAATAGGTTCCGATAAGAATACCTGAAACTACAACGTTAACCCATGTAACTTGGCCTAGCAGATAAAATACCATCCACATCAATATAGAAGTTTGAACAAACATTACATGCCCAGTAATTTGTAGTGTTCTAATTTTCGTTATCTTACTTAATGCAACTAGAATGATATTCCACACAAAACCAATAATTAATGCATATCCAACATAAGCAACATTATCACCCAACGCTTCATTAGCTGATGATAAAGCCACATATGGATCCATTACAGCACCATTTATACCAAATCTATTCTGTAAAGCAACTAGAATTGGAGAGAAAGTTTGAACTAACCCACCCGTACCAACTTGTAAAATCATAAAACCAACAGAAGCTTTAATAAAGCCTGTTAAAGCTGTGGACAAGCCTTTTTTCTGCATAAGGTAACCGATTAAAACAATGATACCCATTAAAAAAGGTGCTTGACCAAGTACTTGGCTAATTAAAATATCAATTAAAGTTTTCATACCCTTCACCTTTCTTCTATGAAAATACTAGACAACAAAATACTTTAAGCCATTAATTTTAAAATTGACCATACGTTTTCTTATATACATCATAACCTCTATCAACAACTTCTTTAGTTAGCGGATTAGGATTACTTCTACACAATGCATAATGAGTCGCTTCTGCCGTTTCTTCTAGAACAACAGCATATTTCAATGCTGATGAAATCGTGTTTCCTATCGTAAACACACCATGGTTTCTTATCAGAATTGCCTTATTATGACCAATTTTATTTACTATTTCATTTCCTATTTCATCATTTCCAATTGTAACAAAGTCAGATACTGGAATATCTCCGCCAAAAACGGCAGCAGCCGTTGTTGTATAAATTTGCAAAGGTTCTCCCACTATAGCAAAACTTGTTGCATATGGAGAATGCGTATGAACAATACTATTTACATCACTTCTATTTCTGTAGACTACAAGATGTGAAATAGTATCTACAGAAGGTTTTAATTCACCTTCTACGACATCTCCATTCAAATTAACAACAATCATGTCTTCTGGCTTTAAATCATCAAACAAAACTCCACTAGGTTTAATCACAATGTATCCGGTTTCAGAATCCCGTGCGCTGACATTACCACTAGTCCATTTGACTAAACCATTTTTCACCAACTCTTTATTCGCACGGCACACATCATTTAAGTTGTTCTAACATCTAAACATCTCCCTAATAAATCATCAGTAATTTTTATCTATCTCATCATTAAATTTTCTAACCATTTGTAAAGGATCTTCAGAATCAATAATTGTACGCCCTACAATAAATCCTCCTATAGGAATTCCCTTAAACTTAGATATCTCATCAATACTAATACCACCAGTTACAAATAGTTCAAATCCTAATGAGGATAATTCCTTAACTAAACTGATTTTTTCACTATTCCATTCAGTATTATTAACTTCACTACTAACATGGTAAATGATTTTTATTGATTCCCATCTTTTTGAAATAATTAATTTTATCTTTCTCAAGTTTATTATTTATTTCAATTACTACTTCACTACCATCATACTTCTTAAGTACATTCATTACACTATTGATTGTGTCCTCAGAAGCATCACTCATCATGGTAATAAATTTTTGCACCGGATTTTAAAGCAATCTCAGATAATTTTCCTCCTGCTTTTATAATTCTGATATCAGCTAATATAGGAATTTTATTATTTACACTCTTACATATTTCAGTTAATCTAGCCATTCCTTGTTCTAAAATTAAAATAGTGCCGAGCTCCAGTATAATATCTTCATTCTGAAATAAATTTCCAAAATACATAGCTTTTTCAAAATCGGTAATATCTAGAGCCACTTGTAATTTTGGTTTCATATCTACACCTATTATTTAATCATTTGATATATTCTTGCAGGATTTTCATACATAAATTTATGAACTTGCTCTTCCGGAATTCCTTCCTCGATTAATCGTGGTAAGAATTTTGTTGGAATAAATTTAAATCCTGGTCCAAATCCGTAAACTGAATGATGTGATCTTCTTCCCATGTCATTTGACAACATAATTTGATCCCCAAAACCGTCTTTTACTAATTGTTTCAATAAATCTACCCTCAATTGATCTGGATAATATTTCGCTTTTCCAGGGCCATCATAAATTAAATATGCTCCTCTTTCTAATAATTTTCTGTGGTACCATAAATCAGGGAATCTATCAATATGTGCAAGAATCATACGGTTAAGATCGAAGTTTTCTTCCTCCAAAATATCTAAAATTTCCATCCCCATAGTTCCAGTTGTTGTATGAGAATGTAAACATAAACCTGTTTCCTTTGCCACTCTTGCTCCTGCTCGGATAACCTTTTCTTCATTTTTTGTTATATGATTATATGAAGTTCCACATTTTACCCAACCAGGTTTAATACTTGTACCATTCATACCTACCTTAATATCTCTTAACATTATTTCAGCCATATCATCAATAGATAAATGATTTTCAATATCAGTCATACCTGAATCTTGATTCATCCAACCTGTGCAGGCAATCACATGAACCCCTGCAAGTTTAGACGCATTTGCCATACCAATTGGGTCTCTTCCCCAAGTTTCTGGTGTTGCTTCGAATACAGCACCACCACCAATACTCTTAAATTCTTGGAGCATTTCCACAGCCTTATTAAAATCATTTAAAACATGGTCTGCGTTATCCTTCTCTCCTCCACCTTGTGGATGAGTTAGAATATGCTCATGAGCAAGAGATAACCCTAATTCACTCGCATCGATTTCACCAAGAACAGTCATTATTTTTCCTTTAGTCATAGGAATTCCTCCTTATATTTGATACTTTTATGTTAGCACTATTTGTTTGCGCTTTCAATACTATTTTTTCTATTTTTAGCATCTTTTACAAATGTAAAGTTTTTGTATATTTTTTCTACTTTTGTTATGATTATTTCGGAGGAATGTTAAATGTATAATAGAGATCAACTACTTGTTCAAACTGCAATGATGTACTATGAACAAGGACTAACACAAAATCAAATTTCTGAGAAGTTAGGAATATCTCGTCCTACAATCTCAACTTTTCTTAAAGAAGCTAGAGAACAAAATATTGTAACTATTTCGATAAATCATTTAGAGAAGGAAGCAATAAAAAAACAACAGCTCTTACAATCTAAGTATAAAAAAATCGAAATATATTTATTGCATCAAATAATGGAAATGTAAAAAATTCAAAAGAAGCAGTTGGTAGACTGTGTGCAAATTATATAGCTGAAAATATTGAGAAGTATAATTCTATAGGTGTAGGATGGGGCTCAACTGTATCTGAAGTTATTTCAGCGTTTCCTACAATACCCTATCAAAACATTAGAATTACTCCTTTAATCGGAGGTATGGGATATAAAGATGTTAAGCTACATTCTAATCACCTTGCATTTATGCTCTCTGAAAAATTATCATGTTCAGTTGAGTTTTTATACGCTCCTGCTGTTCTTAATAATGATCAATATTTAGATTCTTTTTTATCTAACCCTTTCATAAATAATGTTATCTCTAATGGAAAAAAATGTGATTTGGCAATCGTGGGTGTAGGGAGCTCTAATCTAGAAAATTATGAAAAATTCGAAATCTTCACATCATCTGAATTAGAACTTCTTAAAGAAAATGAAATTATTGGTGATATACTAGCTTCATTTTTTAATTCTCGTTATGAAGATATTAATTTCAAATTACCAAAGCGTATCATTGGATTGACTTTAAATGACCTTAAAAATATTAATAATGTCGTTGCCGTTGCTACTGGTTCTGACAAGTCGATACCAATCGACCTTTTATTGTCAAAAGATATAATAAATACGCTATTTATTGATGAAGTTTTAGCAGATGAATTAATTAGATTAAATAATCCATATTATTTTTCTACGTTATAAACATAAACTAGGCAGCAAAAAGCTGCCTAGTTTATTTACTATTCTAGCATTTCATTCACTCTCGCCTGAACCGCGTCATAATCATATCCTGCTTGTTCTAGGCGTTCTTTTCTTTCTTCTCCATTACCCCAGTCACCTTGGATGACTTCTGCTGCAATTGTCTCAATGTCATCGTCTCTATATAACTGATTTTCTCCGATTCCACATAGTATTCTACAATCGGAATTTTGTTTTGTGGTTTCGATTTTAGTATCTTCATTACTCTCCCCACCTTCTTCTAACATCATACGGTTTACTTCTTCTTGTACTTCTGCAGCATTATAACCAGCTTCTGTTAATCGTTTTACACGTTCTTCACCATTACCGAACTCACCTTCAATTACCTTCTGAGCGATTGAACGAGAACTATCACTCCTGTTACGAATAACTGTCTCCATTTTGAATTTATTTCCATAATTTCCTAATTTTAAGAGAATCACTCCAACATTGTCTCCAAGTGTGGCAAATACTGCATCCGTTGAACAAAGTAAGATTTCACACTTTCAGTTGTACCGCCATGTAGTTCCATACTTCGGTGTGGGCAAGTTGTTGGAACAAACTCATGGTGTAATCTCACAGTATCCATGTTAATAGGCAATCCATAAAATAGTAAATCCTCTGTTGCTTGCGCTAAGGCGACGTCTTCATTCGCCAGAAAGTCTTCATCACTTACTTTTAGACTCTCACAAACCTCATAACCAATCGATCTACAATTACTCCACCAGTCTCCTGTATGATACCCAATATCCGACGTATTTAATACTTGCGCAATCATTTTTCGATTACAGTAGTAGTGAGCAATACCAAGTGATTTATCTCTTTCTCTGAGCCAATCTATATACTCCTTAGGATTCATTCTTCCTGCATCATTATGAATGACTACAAAATCAATGGACACAAGTTTCCCACTATACTTCATTAATGGTTCAACGATTTTCTCTACCATTTTGTTCTTCCTCCTTATGATTCATCTGCTGTAAAATATTCTGCAATTTTTCTGGAATTGGAAGTCCCAACTGTGTAGCATTTTCAAGGATAGAAATACCTTCATTGGACAAATAGAAAAAGATAACAGCAGCCCTCAATACACTCGCATGCCCTAGAATATATATATCCAAAATATTTGCTACTCCAACTAGGACAAAGATAATAATCTTTCGAGCAATTCCTTTAAAACCAACTGCACTAGACAGGCGATGTTGATCAATAGCACTTAAAACACCAGTAATATAATCCAGTACTATAAAACAGATGAGAGCATACAATAATCCATCCATTCCACCTAAGAACCCACCTAGTAATCCTCCTAAGATTGAAAGTATTCCTCGTAAGTCAAACTCTTTCATAACAATCCCTCCTCTCGTACTTTAATTTTTATGTATTACGAAAGGAATCCTGGCTGTATAAAGATTTATACAGCCAATTTAGATGCTAACTTCTAACAGATTCCTTCCGTTTTCTAGTGATTCTTCACTAGTTTTCTTGCCTGATCTCTACTTCGAATTTATAAATGATCTTTTATTTAGAGATTATTTATCTTTCTTTTTGTCGTTCCAGATTTCTTCTCTTTTACGAGTCATATAGTTAACACTTTGCCCTTTGTCATATACATTGATACCTTGTTTTTCAAATAGGTGAGCATCTGTAATCTTTTTAACTGCTGCACGTGTAGTTGCTTCATCTAAGTTATCTTCAGGGTGAGCGATAACTAAACGTTTAGTTTTCCCATCACTCCCCTCAAATGTGAGCTGTAATTCTTTTTCTGTTGTTGTTTTATATTCTGGCATTGTTTTTCTCTCCTTTCTCTAATTAGTTATTGTCGTGTCGTGTACGAACCACAGTGTCCGCATATGTCATCGCTTCTTTTGCAAGTGTATCAATAGCTCCTGATACTGCCATGATTCCCTCGTGAGTTGCACCATTCTTCAAGTTCGGAATACTTTTGAATTTCTTCACTTTTCCTTTCTCCGCGTCTTGATAAAATAGTTCTAGTGTTGCTTTATTAAATGTTTCTGCCATGGTGGCTTCCTCCTTGTTTGTTTATTTTATTTTTTGTAGCGTCATGACTTCTACACCTATAAGAACCGATTTAGGGCATTAAATGCTATGCTCCTCGAGAAATTTTTTTAATTTTTTTCGTATTGTAGAAATTTCCTGCTCAATTGCTCGTCTACTACGTCCAACACGAATTGCATACAATTTCACCGTTTCATTACTGCCAATCATCCATTCCAACGTTTTAAGTTGATTAGGTGTTAGTGTAGAAAAGAAATCATGATAAGTATCTTCTACTTCAAACCAGTACTCATCCTCTATCGTTCCTGGCATCCATTCTGACGTTAGTGCAAAAGTCTCTATATTCTTTTTCGTAATAGTGTGCAAATAACTCCAATAAAGTTTACGTTTAAAGTACGAACCAAATTGGTTTCGCTCACTAATATTGCCAAGAGGATTCCCAGTCGTATCTTGAAAACACTCCATTAAAAGGATTCTTCCTTCTTGTACAAAATCATCAAAAGAAGGATTCTTTTTAGTGAGATTAATGTGTTGCAGTACGTTGTAAATCACTCCTTCGTAGTACTCAAAGAGTAATGCTGTATTCTCTTCTGTTTCTGTCCATTCTTTCATTGTTTTCTCCTCCAAAAATAGATTCGAAATTGGCCAACTTCAGTCGCTAGAATAACGCAAAAAAGACCTTCTCCGAAAACCAGAGAAAGTCTATGAAAAGGTAATAATTCCCATTCGTACACAATAACGGAAATATAACGATTTTTTTATGATAAAAATATACCAAAACGATAAAAATAGTATAGAAAACAGAAAAAAACGGGTGTAAAATAAAAGAAAAAGTATTAGGAGGAAACTAATATGAAAACGATTACTATTGGTTGTTGGGAGAACGACCGTTCACCACTAACGTCCAGTTCGGATTTTCCGCTGATGACGAAAAATGTTCTGTTACTGTATGACCTGACGGCATTCAAAACAGACATGAAAAGTGCTGTCTTTTATAAAGACGGACGCTGCATTCTGACGTCACGAACCACACGTGCCCTGTTCAGTGACCTGGAAATGCAATTTGGCATGTCCTATGCTCAATCCAAAGCGATTACCCAACTCTTAACACGGATTTCTACAAAAGTACCGTATGCCATTAATGAACTCCTCTATTTTGAAATCAAAGATAAGGCAAGCTCCCATTCCCACTGGTGTGCCTTTCATCATCTCACACAAACCATTCAAGAAAATCGACAGACCTCTTTGATTCTGTCTAATTGCCTTCAAATCATTCTTCCCTATTGTCAAAAAACAGTTGAACATCAACTCGCAACCTATCGCATCATTCAGCATGCACATGAAACTGTTGCTTGCTCTATCGTTGATAACCTTATGCACGCTACTGTTGAAACACAACGAAGTAGAGAAATCACTAGCGTTCCGTTCCATAAACCCACAGAATTTTTAAGAACACCTATGTCATTAAATGATACAATGCATTTAATGAGAAACGTATTTTGCGATTATATTGAACATCATAAGAGTATTTATATGGAACCTAGGGATTTGGAGAAGTTAAGGAGAATAAAAAAATAAAATATTTTCACTAAAAAGAAGCTATAGTTAATCTATGGCTTCTTTTCGATCACAATAAACGTATTCATCATTTTGTTGTTATACACCCTTTATCAGAGTAGATACTTCTGATCTAGACTTATTATGTTCTTTTTCAGTTCCGACTCTTATATTGCTCAAGTTTTTATCATTTTTTTATTATGCCAGATACTAATTCTGGTAAAATTTCAGCAGATGGAGCATGCATTTTTAGACCATATTTTTTTAATAATGGTTGCTTATTCAAATAATATTTCTTGTCTTTGAAGGAGTTAAAATGATTCATTCTATCAATAATTAGCTAATTTTTTTAGGCATTTTCTCAAATTAAGCCTTAATATATCGACTTGATATGAACTGTCAATTCTTTGATTCATAATTTTTCCACTTCTATGTTTCAAATACAAACCTATTATTATTTTTCTAAGATTTGTAATATACGGTCGGTATAATCAATTAATAGATTGTCAACTTGTTGATCTACTTCAAGAATAGTAACCAAAAAAATGCTAGTACTCTAATAATATCATTAAGATTTCTATTATTACTATTAATATAATCAAATACTTCGAACGCTGATTTCTTGTCCTCTTTAAAAAACCCTCATCAATTTTGATTTTTTTATTTTCAATGTAATCCCAGGAATCTTGATTAATTTGGCTCAAGTTTATAGTAATCTCATTTTTGATTTTCGTACAATATTTCAATCACATCATCGAGGACATATTTTCTTTTTATTATTTGAGGAAAAAAATCCTTACAATTCAAAAATATAATGTAACGTCTTATCAAGTAAACTCTTAGTACTTACTACACTAGCAAGTTCCTTTTTAAATTCAGTAGCACTCAACCCCATATTTGCTCTCACATCAGTAGTACGATTCATGAATATCTTGTCAAGTTCTTTTTAATGTACTATTTTTCATTTATATTCATTGTGTTGAATGGAATCCAATTATTAAGTATCTGTTCAAACTCACTATCTTCATATTTCCCTGGAGTATTTGGTGGTATTGGTGTTCCTCCCGCTTTTAAAGCTTTATATATGTGTACATTATTTAAAAATTTTTTTCCAAAAAAATTATTTTTTTCTCCCTAACATAGTTTCGGCTGTTATAAAGTAATTATTAGTTACACCATTTAAGTATATTTGATATCCACTCTTTTTGATCGTTATATATAATCGGTTTTTCCCTCATCCCCCTATAAAAAACATATATTTCTTAAATAATAATTATTATCTCTCATCAATAGTACTAAAAAAACCTTTTTCCTCAAGAAATGTAGGTCTATATTTATCTAAGTAATTCATTAATTCTTTTTCTTTCATCTCATTGTCTTTTTGCTCTTTGTTGATTCAATTCTTCTTGAGATTTTTTTATAAATTCAGCTCGTTGTTGTTCATCACTTAAATATTTCAAATAAGCTAGACGAAAGGCTACAATTGACGCATAATAACTAATGTTCATTTTTACTATTAATAAAAAACTTATTAAAAATATCTTTGGAGCTCAACTGGTGCTATAGTGTGATTATTTAAGCTAATGAATATCTCAAGTATCAGTGGAAGAAGCATAAAACACACAAATAATTTTGAGTTAATAAATTTTTTTAAAAATGTTCCAATATCGTTCTCCCCTATCATTTAATTTTTCAAAAAAATAATTTTCTTTTAAAATGTACTCTGATAATTCATTCATATAAAAAAATATTAACTAATACCTAAATATAAATACTCAAAATGAGATTAAATTTATTTTTCTGATATTATTTCAGAAAAAAATACAATTTACTTTAGGTGTTAATCTACATAAACTTCAGAACTTCTTTTCTGTCAACTGGATCCTTACTTCATACCCATTTTGTCTTGCGATCTCCACTAAACTTAGAATAGTCGGATTATGATGACCACTCTCCATTCTATTTAGCAAAGTTCTGATAATTCCATTTTTCTCTGCACTTTGTTCTTGGTTCAATCCTTGTTCAAGCCGCATTTTAATGATACTTAGTGCAACTTTTTGAAGGGTTACTTCGTTTAATAGGTCCTTCTCAAAGTCAGGATACTTTGAAGATAACATCGTGAATACTTTGTTCAAAGAAGAAGTCACTGCCATCCACCCCCTCTTTAATGTCTGATAAAGGAATTCTCAAGTACCACTCCCCGTCTCTCTGGAATCCCCATTGTTCTAATACTTCTGGCGTCACTCCATCGTCTTGCAAGATTTTTAAAACTGCAGCAAGTCGAATCATTTCGTTGTATTCATAATTTTCTAACTGTCTTGCCATGTCCATCGTAATCTTAAATTTCTTTCCCAATTTGAACACCTCCATTTTTTTAATTGTAACATATATGTTACTGTAACATATATGTTACTTTTTGCTTTTTTATAGTACTTTTTTTGCTCAAATAAAGTTTATATAAGCAATCAATATTAAACATTAGAAAAATAGGACATTAATGTATATAAATGTCTCAAAAAAATTTTTCCTCATCAGTACGTTTTACTCTTAATAAAAAGTATTTATAGCATTTTTACTAAATTCTATAGAATTAGAAATTTTATTAAAAACAATTACCTCTAATAATGTCAGTAACTTTTTCTGTGTATTTATTATATGTACTCTTTTATATTCTTTTTTTGGTAGGAATATACAGTAAAAGTTCGTTTTTGGGAAATAATCCTATAAAAAAACAGTAGATTTTATTTTTTTCAATTTTTTTGCCCTTAAAAAACAAAAAAAGGAATTAAGTAAAAAAATTACTTCACTTAATTCCAAATCAGCTCCATTATCGCATTTTCGAAACATTATCTATAAATTGAATAAATCATATAGATAATTATTTTTTAACATATTTAGATTAAAAACATTAACAATATGTCCAAAAGCTTCAGATAAAGGTAAATGCGCTGTTTTCCACCCTTGTCCGTCAGTCACCCATACAAATTCAACATCATCTTTTGATTGAACAACAAATTGGCTTAATTCTGTAAATTCACCTGCTACTGCTTTTAATTTACTGCCTCCGCCACCATAATAATTTGTTTCAATCAACCATAATTTATTATTTTTTGCTGAATATACAGCAACATCAAAACGTCTTTCAGATTTATCAACTGGTACTTCGATATTCCATTTTTCTTTAATGTATGCTGCAGTAGCTTGAGCTTTCCATTCAAGTCCAAGTTCACTAGTTAACTTAGAAACATGACGTTCTAGTATACCTTCCATTGTCGTACCACTACGATTCTTTCTAGCATTACTGTCTAGACCAGCCTCTACTCCATACACATAATCGACTAATGATCGATTTGCCTTATTTTTGAGAAAATCTAACAGACCAGAATCCTCTGCAAAAATAACATAATCTTCAATTCGTTCTGTATCAATTTTAGAAAAGTCTAAACGTTCGAAGGACATATCATCATTGTCATCTATTGATAAAATATCTAGAACTTTATCTCGGCTAGCAATGAGACTAGGAATAGCTTTAATTAGATTTGGTTGTTGCTCAAATAATCTTAGTGTTTCTTCATAAATATCTTCTTTTCCAATAAGATAATTGAGCGTATTTAATTCAAGTTCATATTGCTTCGTTTCACGTTCTACTTTGTCCCAATTAACGTAGTATTCCGGTGTTCTATTCGTAATTGACAAAGTTTTTAAAAATAAGTTTAATCTTTCATCTGATGTCAAAGTTTGATATTCATTTAGTTTCATTATTTTTTCTCCAATGGTAGCGGTAATCCCATTACATCAAACGGGATATAATTGTAATAATATTTTGCAACCAACACTAATAATATAATCAAGTATATCTTTATATTTTTTTCTTGTCCAAACCATTTTTTTGTCTAATAAATAGCTATAAGATACTTCCTTGTTTAATGGTGCAAATAGTTTCTTATATTGTTTTAATTTAAAAATCACATGTTTGTAATTTCTCATCAACACTACCAGATCTACTTTGTGTCTTTTTTTCAATTATATAAACGGTATTTTTATTAATAACAAAAATAGCATCATCGGGTAATAACTTCGAAGAAATAATTTTGGTGTAGTCGTAATTATCAATTTCATCGAAATATCTATACAATCCATCTTTTTGAAAGATTTGCCCAATTTCTTCTCCATAGTATAGAATTTTCCACCGTTTAGGTTTCAGACGAAGCTTTTCTCCTTTTTGAGCTATCCCCTTTACTCTACGGGTGTTATAATCAATGTTTTCAACATCATATCCATTTAGTCCAGCTAATAATGTTGGAAAATCTGTTTCTAATTCAAAAGCAAGTCCTGTTTTAGTATTTGCTCCTCCAACTCCACCTTTTATCATTCAATACGCTCCAATCTTTTCTTTGCTATTTCTAAATATTCTTCTTCTGCATCAATACCAATGAAATTTCTTCCCAGTCTTTTAGCAACAACACCAGTAGTACCACTACCAACAAAAGGATCAAGTATCATATCCCCTTCTTGTGTAGAAGCAAGTATAATTCTTTCTAAAAGATATTCTGGTTTTTGGGTTGGATGTTTGCCAGCCCATTTCTCAGACTTAGGAGTCAAACTTCCTGTCCAAACATCTTTCATTTGCTTTCCATTATTCAATTCTTTCATGAGTGAATAATTATAATAATGGCGAGCTTTTTTATCATTTTTTCGTGCCCATAAAATCGTTTCTGTAGAATGTGTAAAATAACGGCAAGAAAGGTTTGGTGCTGGATTTGTCTTTTGCCAGGTAATATTGTTCAATATCTTGAAACCTTCTTGCTCTAGCGCCATACCTACAGAATAAATATTATGAAAGCTCCCTGAGATCCATATAGTTCCATTAGGCTTCAAGACTCTCTTCATCATTTTAATCCATTTTCTATTAAAAGCGTGCTTTTCTTGTAGAGTTTCTTTTTTGTCCCACTTACCCTTGTTAACTGAAACCATTTTTCCACCACTATTTGAAAAGCCATCATTGCTTAAAAAATAAGGTGGATCTGCAAAAATCATATCCACTGATTCTTTTGGGATAGTTCTCATTAATTTAAAGGTATCCCCGAGTAATAGCTTCGTATTGTTTTCATCACTATAGTAAATATGTTTCTTCATAGATTATTTGTTTTCCTTACTCATAGTTTCGAATAATTAGCTCATTTATTTTTCCTCGTTTAGAGGCATCTGAGTTAATCATTCTAGTTGCGTTTACAACAGTAATATTGACATCTTCAATATTCTCATACAACTCTCTAATGGCACCCACGTCTGAATTTGAGAGCATAACTTTAACACCTTTTTGTGTAAGGTCAACAAATACATCTCTCAATCTAATTTGTTCCTCTGTTCCAAATCCTTCATGTGTATATGAAGTAAATGCGCTAGTGGCAGAAACTGGTGCATACGGAGGATCGAAATAAACAAAATCTCCGGTTTTAGCACTTTCAACACATTTCTCGAAGTCGCCATTTAAAATCGTTATTTCATTCTCATTTAAGTATTTACTTATATCAATAATTAATTCAGCATCCAAAATTTTCGGATTCTTATATCTTCCATAAGGAACATTGAACTGATTCTTAGAGTTAACACGATAAAGCCCGTTAAAATTAACACGAAGCATATACATTAATCGTGCTGCTCTCTCTACCTCAGACATTTGATGAATCTCATCTGTACGGTCTAGCTCTCTAATTTTTAAATAATATTCTTTACCATTTTTTTCATTATTGAGTTGGTGTTCATAGAGTATAGCAATTAACTCGTCTGGATTATTTTTAATTGCCTTATATGCATAAACCAATTCAGTATTGAAGTCATTGATAACAGCTCTAGTCGGTTGTACTTCAAACAAAAGAGCTCCTCCACCAACAAATGGTTCAAAATACGTTCCATACTTCTTTGGCATTAATCTTATCAACTCAGGTAATAGCTGACGTTTTCCACCTGTCCATTTTGTAAAAGGCTTTAACCTTGCTAATTTTTCAGGCATAATTCACACTTCCTTATTATTAATTTTTTCCTACTTAATTATACCAGTAGCGTTATTTATAAGCGAATAGTTTAAAAAAAGAACTTGCAAATAGTTCTGCAAGTTCTTCAACAACCAAAATAAAGTTAACAATCATATTAAGTTGGAAATATATATATAAATCTTTAACAGAATATTTTTTTAGAAAGAACTTCTCGTATATTTATTTTTTTCACCAATCTTTGAACTTATATAATTTAATTTCTCGCTTAACTTTTTCTTGTAACCACTAACAATTTAAAATTTGTAGAATCTATTATTTGATTAAAATATATTATTTTATCATAATAAAAAAACACTACTGAATTAAACTATTTATACTCCGCAAAAAAACATCAACATTATCAAAACAAATCTTAATTTCCTCTTCTCTTGTATCATAGAATTTATCTACAAATACGAGAAAGATCTTCTCATCTATAATTTCCAACTTTATTCTTCCATGCGCTATTGCATTTCTGATCTTAGTTAATATATAAATAACCTCCCCTTCGGCCTCTTTATCATTCTCAATACTTCCTTCTTCAATTTTTCTGACAAAAATTATTTTTTTGTTCTCGATCATATTCAAAGTTCTCTATTATAACATTAGAATAATTAATAGGATCTAACTCCTTATTTTCTATTCTTAATGAGAAGTTAATTATATACAAAAAAATTTAAAAAAATATTTTTAAACTCTAACCAGGATTCATAATCTTCTTTTTAGTTCATTTATACTTATCAATATTTTTAAGAAGCATTTTCATCATTGCTAACTTTACTATAACTTAAATAGTCAATTATTCTGTCGTTTAATTGAATTAAATGAGTCATAAAGTTAGAAAAATTCTGTTTCGACATCATAAATGCTCTTAATAAAATACGCAAATTCACGAGTAGTACTGTTTCTTTCAAGATATGTTGCTAAAGATTTTTTTAATTTTTTTATCTCAGAATAGCTAAATTTCTTACATTTAATCTCAAATTCATCAGGATTATTTTTTTAAAAACACTTCTCTAATTTTTATCGTTATCGCTTGAAAAAAACTTTATTATTCATAGGATGCGTTTTATTTTTCAACAGTATACTTCTCTTTTCCTTTGTACCTTACTTCCTTAAAAGTATAATTTAACCACTTCTTCTCAACAAAGGAATGTTTGTAAAGCAATTGACTTCGTCATTTGATTCAAATAAAAAAATACTCGATAAATTCATGACATAATAATTCTATAACTATTCCTTGATTTTTCATCACATCCTTATCTTTATTAAAAAAACTTCGTAAAATAAAAATTCTCCCATCATTTTTTTGAATGACGAAAACCCTTATATTGCATATGTGCAAATGCATTTCTTAGTACTTTTCTGCTTTCCCACAATGATTTAGTGAAATATTTCTTTTCTATAACGTGATAATCATAATAAAATGCATCTTCTACCTTAAGTTTGTTTCTAAATTCAAGCTCAATATAATCTATTAAATTTTTTTATATTTATCTTTATTTTTAATATACCCTTTAGTTTCATATAAATCCTTAAAATACTGATTTTCGAATTTTTTTCCTTATTAAAGAGTAACACACAAGAATCTAAAAAAATACTCTAAACATATATAAATCATGTAGTTTAAAAATCAATTTTTTTATCTACTAATTTTTTTAATAGAATCTATATCAAATTCATCTTTATAAAAATTTTTTTCATAATTCATAATTAATTCTAGGTTATTTTTTTAAGTAACTAGACATACTTCTTCCTCCAACGTATTCTTTTATTCATCATAATTATATTTAATCCATTACTTATGTACATTGTAACTTAATATTTTTTTAAGATTAATACACTGAGCATTAAAAAAATTTATTTTTCTCCAAAAATTAGCTTTTTGATACCTACGACTAAAAATAAAAAAATAGATGTTAATCTAATCGAAAAAAACACTGTCATTTTCCAATTAAGGATTACAGAAGAAATCTTCATATTAGGTTAAAAATTGAAAAATCGAATTCTAATTAAAGAAATTTTTTTCCAAAAGTAATATTTAAAGAAAAATATCAAAGATTGATTAGTATTCCCTCGTTTTTGAACACTTAAACACTTTACTTTTTTATTAAACTAAAAAAACAGTTGAAGTAATGATACTTCAACTGTTTTTACTTAGTGTAATTTTGTTGTCCTAATTCGTCCCCATGCTCATGGTTTCTGGTAAGGTGCTGCCGCCGTCGATGACGATTTGGCTTCCTGTGAGGTAGCTGGCTTCGTCGCTTCCTAGGAAGGCAAAGAGTTCGCCGACTTCGAGTGGGTCTGCCAAGCGTTTCATTGGCACGCCTACTGCGATGTCTTGGATGGCACTTTCTGGGTTATCTGGGTTCGATTCAATGGCCATCTTTTCAACCATTGGCGTTCTTGCATATCCCAGTTGTGAGCAGTTCACGCGGATATGACGGTCTGCGTATTCAACGGCCAAGCATTTTGTTAAACCAACGAGTGCTGCTTTTGTCATGGCGTAGGCTGCTTCTCCGGCATCGGCTACGATATCCCCTGTGACAGATGAGGCAATAACGATACTACCACCGCCTTGTTCGAGCATATACGGGATAACGGCTTGACAGCTATTCCATACGCCCTTGATATTCACATCGATATGGAAGTCACGCATTTCATCGCTCATTTCTTCAAATGGAGCTAAGCGACAAACCCCAGCGTTACAACAAGCCACATTCACTTCCCCGAAGGCATCTTTGGCCTTCTTGGCTGCTTCTTTCATATGGTCTTTATTGGAGACGTCTCCGACATAAGTGACGATTTGGGCGCCGTAAGTTTCTCTTAATTCTTTGGCCGTTTCTTCGACTTCTGGTAATAAGTCGACAAGGCACATCTTCGCGCCGTATTTGGCATAGACCGTTGCGATTCCCTTTCCGAGTCCAACGGCTGCTCCAGTGATGAGTGCTACTTTCCCTTCTAATTTTTTCATGGTGTTCTCTCCCTTCTTTGAACTTTTCTACATCTCCAGTGTACCTTTTTGAAAACGTTTTATCAATCTTATTTTCTATTCTGCTGGTTTTTTCTCTGTAAAATTTCTAACTTTGTACACTTTCAACCAACTACTGCTCCATTTTTTCGCAAAAAAACACCTGCAGCGTTCACACTGCAAGTGTTTATAAGGTTCGTTTCTAATCAATGACGCCTTGTTCCCTCTTACGGCGTTCTTTGATTAAGTCTTTGACTGAGATGAGGACCACGGCTGCCAGAATCATCGCCATGCCGACAAAGTCAATCGCAAAGAAATGCTCGTTCATAATCAGGAAGGCGAAGAATACCGCAGAAATCGGTTCGACTGCGGCGATCAAACTACTCTTCACCGGCCCGATATAGCTCGTTCCTTTTAAAAACATCGTGTACGAGATAATCGTTCCAATGAGGATAATGACTACAAGAGAAGCAATGATATCTAGGCTATATGTGATGTCCAGCGTTGTAAGGCCGCTCATCGGGAAAAGAATCACCCCGGCAATGACCATTCCTACTCCAATCACCGTCAAGCTTCCGTACTCTTGAATCAGTTTAATGGGAAGCATGATGTAGATGGCATAGGTAAATGCGCTCGAAATGCCCCAGAAAGCCCGAGTGGTGTCACACTTAGTTGATTGAGTTGTCCGTGTGTCGCAATGAGGAATGTCCCCGCCATCGCTAGAACAATCGACATCACTTCTGAGGTAGTCGGTGCCGTACGATTCTTCAAACACATGTACACTAAGATAATGACTGGACAGAGGTACTGTAAGACAGTCGCAGTCCCGGCGTTACTGAGATGGATGGCCTCCAGATAAGTAAACTGGTTCATAAAGAGTCCGATAAACGCAAAGAGCGTAATCTTGGCATAGTTCTTCTTTTCCTTAAAGAAGGCGACGAGTTGGCCTCTGGTGAACACGTAGCTCATCGTGAGCAGGCAGACTCCGGAGATAATGAGACGTAGGTCAGTCAGACTAAGTACACTCATCCCGTGTGCCATCAAGTATTGACCACTCGCGCCACTCATCCCCCAGGCAATCCCGGCAAAAAGCGTCATCAAGGTTCCTTTTAATAGTTGTTGTTTAGGTTTGTTTTGTAGTTCTGTTGTTTTCATACTGTCGATTATAGCACAATGTCCTCTCATTCTACACCTCCTATTTCTAGAAAATTGAATACATTCTAATTATTAAGATTTCACAGAAATGCATGATTTAGTTTGCGCTCTCTCCTTTTATTTTGTTACACTGAATAGGAAATTTTTACTTAGGAGGATATGATGAAACATAAAATTAAATTCACTGTTGCGAGTGCAATGCTACTAATTTTAACCACTCAAGCAGTTCATGCAGAAACAGCTCAAGAGACGACAACTATTGCCACAACTGCTGAAGTACAACAAGCGGAAAACACAAGAAATGAATCAGAGTTAACAAATGCTGTAATCCCTACAACGGAACAAGCAGTTTCCAAAGAACCTGAAAAAGCTACTGAAACTACTAAACAAATACGTTCTCGTTCAAAACGTGATGTTACGAATACCATAGATGACTATTATAAAGAGCAAAACTATACTGGTTTCACTACTCAAAATGGGGAGACTTACTATTATTTGGAAGGGACAAAACTAACTTCACAATGGAAATATATAAATAGTCAGTACTACTATTTCAACGAAACTGGACAAAAACAAACTAATACACTTATAGATGGTTATGTGATAGACGAAGACGGTATCATGGCTAGAAATAGATTTGTAACCATTAATGGTAACCGTTTTTTTGCTGATGAAGATGGAAAAGCCGTTGTTATTAACTGGAAAAAAATAGATGGAAAATGGTATTCATTTAAAGAAAATGGTGTTCTTCGTCAAAATGAGTTCTACGATTATTACTACTTGAAGGCTGACGGTTCTATGGCAGATAACGAATGGGTTTTCGACAAGTACTATAATAGCTATTTCTATATCAAACCAGGTGGCGCTTATGCTAATCGAGAGTGGAAAGGTTCTTACTACTTAAAAGCCGGTGGTTATATGGCGAAATCTGAATTTGTTTATGACGATAACTATAAAGCCACATACTATTTCGAAGAGAGTGGACAATATGTCGGTGGTAAATGGATCGAAGTCAACGGTCAAAAATACCACTTTCAAATGGATGGGGTTCTTGAAACCAATAAATGGATTGGGAACTACTACGTTAAATCTGACGGTGCAATGGCCAGAAATGAATGGTTCTTTGACAAAAATTATGGTAGTTACTTCTATCTCGGTGATGATGGAAAATATATTGGCGGAAACCGCTGGTATCAAGTAGCTGGAGATTGGTACTACTTCATCGCTGATGGGCAAATGGCGACTCTCAAATGGATTGACTTTTACTTTGTAAAAGAAGATGGACGCATGGCCAAAAGCGAGTTTGTATACGACCCTACATACAAAAGTTCTTTCTACTTTGATGAAAACGGCAAGTACCTAAATAAAACATGGAAAGAAATCGACGGAGAATGGTACTACTTCAAAGACGGTGGCTACATGGCAAAAAATGAATGGGTCGGATCTTACTTTGTAAAAGGAAATGGCCGTATGGCGAAAAACGAAATGCAATACGACCAATCAACTGCTTCTTCTTATTATTTCTTAGAAGATGGAAAAACCGCAAAGAACCAATGGAAAAAAGTCGGTGACTACTGGTATTATTTCAAATCTAACGGAAAAGTCGCTCGTAATGAATGGATTGAGAATAAATATTACGTCCTCGATAACGGTAAAATGGCGACTGGTACGCATATCATCGACCACTATCAATATGTATTTGACGGGAGTGGAAATATCTTAAGTAAGAAAGCTGTCGATATCGGCTGGGTTGAAAAAGACGGAAAACGTTACTTCTATAATGGGGCCGCACAACGTCTTGGTGACGAAACGACAAAGAAAGTCATGGACGTTAGTGAACACCAAGGGCTTATCAAGAACTGGGAAGGCATCATCAAGGATAACGGAATTGACGCGGTTATCGTTCGTATCGGTTATTCTGGTGCAGAAGATAAATACCTTGCCAATAACATTAGCGAATTGAATCGTCTTGGAGTTCCATATGGTATTTACCTCTACACTTACGCTTCAACAGAAAAAGATGGTGTGGCTGATGCCGATCAAACCATTGCGCTTATAAAAAAATACAACATCAAGCCAACTTACCCTATTTACTTCGACTTAGAAGATTGGCGTTATACAAATGGCGCAAAATCTGCTCCAACGGACACCGCTACTTGGGTGAAAATCTGGAAAGCCTACCGTGATACGATGGCAAAAGCTGGATACACAAACGTGCGTATTTACAGTTATCAATATCTCTTACAAAATCGATTAAATACTCCTGAAATCTTAAAATACGTGGATTGGGTTGCAGCTTATACGCCACAGCTCACATACCAACTTCCATACAGTCAACCAAGCTGGGGCTGGCAATTTACCGATAAAGAATTCATTCCTGGCCTTGGAAATGTAGATATGAGTGTTTGGTTTGGTCGTTAATCAAAAGCGATATTAATAATGAAAAGTCTCATTCAATGAATGAGACTTTTTGTTTTTGACAATTTTGTGAACTTTCTTTTAATAAATTGCGCATTTCACTCTCTTTTGGTACACTGATAAAGGAAAAATGGATACAAGGAGGATTTTATGAAAATTACAGGTAAAGTCACACTCTTAACGGCTGCCCTATTCGCCCTTTCGGCACATGCGGTTGCTGCAGAGACGACACAAACCGAAACGACAGCTCAACCGACGACTGTTGAGGTGACAACGGTTCAACCAACAACAGAAACGACAACAACTGCGGAAGCGTCTCTTCCAACAAGTGCTAAAAACACAAGTGATGTTCCTAATGAAGTTGTAGAACAAAAACAGACAGGAATTGTTACAGCAGACGGTGCAACTTATTATTATGTTGATGGTAAACCAATCACTTCATCTTGGAAATGGACAAATGGACGCTGGTACTACTTTGGCTCAGACGGAAAGATGTTGAAATCAACCGTTACTCCAGATGGCTATCTTTTAGATAATGAGGGCCTACTCGTTTCTGGAGGTTGGAACTACTCAAATGGTCAAAAATACTACACTGATGCTGGTGGAAAAATCTTTCGTGGCGATTGGAAAAAAATAGACGGGAAATGGTATTCGTTTAAAGGCAATGGTGTTCTTCGTCAAAATGAGTTCTACGGTGTTTACTACTTGAAGGCTGACGGTTCCATGGCAGAAAATGAATGGATTTTTCGACAAATACTATAATAGCTATTTCTATATTAAACAAGGTGGAGCATACGCGAGAAAAAGAATGGTTTGGTTCCTACTACTTAAAAGATGGTGGATACATGGCTAAATCAGAGTTCATTTATGATGCAAACTACAAAGCTACTTATTATCTAAGTGAAAGTGGCCAGTATGTTGGTGGTAAATGGCTCGAGCTTAACGGAAAGAAATATCACTTCCAAATGGACGGTATTTTAGATACTAATAAATGGATTGGGAACTACTACGTTAAATCTGATGGTGCAATGGCCAGAAATGAATGGTTCTTTGATAAAAATTATGGTAGTTACTTCTATCTCGGTGAAGATGGAAAATATATTGGAGGTAATCGTTGGTTCCAGATTGGCGGTGATTGGTTCTACTTTATCGCAGATGGTCAAATGGCTTCAAACCGTTGGATTGATTCGTATTATGTGAAAGCAGACGGACGCATGGCTAAAAACGAATGGATTTATGATAAGAACTATGGAGGCAAATTCTACCTTAAAGAGAATGGTGTGTATGCCCGAAACATTGAAGTTGTTGATGGCAAAAGACACGCCTTCCAAGACAATGGTTTATGGATTGGAGAAGTTCCTGAAGCAGTAAACTACGGTAACTACAAAAACGTAGTCTTCCTTGACCCAGGTCATGGTGGACGTGATCCAGGTGCCGTCTACAACGGACTTCGCGAGAAAGATTTAAACATGTCGATTTATCGTAAACTTCGTAGCGAATTGGAAAAACTTGGCTACACTGTTTTAACATCACGTGACAGCGATGTGTATGTGGACTATGTTACTGAACGTTCTGAAATGGTGAACAAGACGGATGCGGATGTATTTATCAGTATCCACTTCAACGCAACAGGTGTTCCTGGAGCAAACCGTAGCGGTGTGGAAACATACATCTACGAACCAGATCCAGACATTACGCCTCGTATTAATAAAGTGGCGCATAACCACCCTATTCGTCTAAGCGAAAGTAAACGTCTAGCCGACAACATTCATAACTCTGTTGTGTCTATTGCGGGTGCAAATGACCGTGGTGTTCGCGGGTCGAACTACGCTGTTCTTCGTGAAACAGTCAAACCAGCCGTTCTATTAGAACTTGGGTATATAGATAGCCCTGAATACAAGAAGATTAGCGATGATAAATACCAAAACAAACTCGTTGAAGGGATTGTCACCGGTCTACTTAACTTCTATAAGACAGCTAAATAAACGCTTTAAAGTCAAAAGGTTGGCACACGTGCCAACCTTTCTTTATGTTATGCGTTTATTTTTCTTCTTGAAAGTGACTACTCCACTAAGTCCTAGAGCTGCTAGCCCAAGCAGTGTTGTAGGGATTTCTGCAACTCCTGTTTTTGGGAGTTTCTGTTGGTGTCACTGCCTTTTCTAAATACACATAGTAGTCAAATCATGGTGAATAAGGATTATTTGAGAACACAGCATTTGGATTAAATGAAAATCCTACTGCACTGTCAGAGGTTGCATTGCTTATTTGTCGAAGTTATCATGACTCCCCCCAAAAAGTCCTTCGTAATTTAATAAATACAGAGAGCTATTTTCACTTAAAAGCCCTTGAAAATCTCAACTGCTTGACCCATTGTTAGAGACAATTTTTCCACATGTCGTGTTGAATAATGGCAAAGTTACGGGGAAAGGTTGTAAATTTTGTAAAAAACCTTGTAATACGAAATATTAGGAGTATAATATATATGTAATACAACAATCTGTTTGAAGGAGGTCTAACAATGATTAGACAAACTAAGAAACTGTTTCTTGGTCTGTTCTCTCTTGTCGCAGTTTTCGTGATTGCTGGCTGTGGACAGAACCAAGCTTCAGACCAAAATGCTAATAACACGCAACAAGCTCAATCGAAGCAAGAACAGAAAGACCCAAATAATATTGCTGGTGAATGGGAATCCGTATACGAGCTTGATTCGTTGCAAAAAGCCTTTTTCCCAAAAGGAATGAAAAGCTATACTTTTGCGAAATTCATTGAAGCCTTTAAAGACTTCAAGATGAAATTATCCATTGATGGCACAAGCGCAAAGCTAAGCTATCAATATGACTCGAAGAAGTTCGCAAAAGCATTCTACGAGATTTCAAAGGACAAGAAAAAAATGACAGAAGACGAATTTGTTAGCCGTTATATTAACGGACAACCAGAGTTCGTGCAAAACTTCAAGAAATATAAAGCATCAATGGATACTTCGACTGGAACTTATAGCTACGAAGCTACAGGAACTATTGACGAAAAAGCAAAGACTGTCACATTTGACGAAGGGCTCATCATTCTTGACTCTTTCCCATTAACAACAGTGGATAAAGATCACAGATTCGATCCAGCAACTTACAACTATGAAGTAAAAGACGGCATCTTGACTATCTACGCCGATATGAAGACGAAGGACAATCTTCCTGTTCATTTTGAACTGAACTTCAAACGCGTACCAAGTGCAGAAAAGAAATAGAAAGGAGACGCGACCATGTTTAAACAATACTTAAAACCATTATTGATTGCTGGCTGCTCTCTTTTAATGCTTGCCGGCTGCGGAAACCAAACCGCAACAACTACTACAACAACAACTGCTGCTCCTTCTAATCCTCTCGAAGGAAATGGGAACAAATCGACTTCAGAAGTACACTCGAACGTGGCATAGGATATCTGGATTATCTAAATTCAGAAGAAATTCCACGCCGACTCATTTACTCTGATGCCTTCAAAGACGTGACACCAACACTAACAATTACAGGAAATTCTGCAGTATACGATCTTACAGCAACAACCTATGTGGCTATCGGCAACTTCTATGACTACGCGAAGGCTCATAAGTTAACAGGTGTCGAAGGAACCAAAGAACAATATATTAAAAATCAGTATGACGCTTTGAAAAAGCAACTGGAAATTTATAACAAAATGAAAGTCCCCCTCAGCTTTGAGTTCAATGATGAAAAGTATGAAATCCATCAAACCTTAAAAGAAATCACTATTAACGAGAGCGCCGGTACGTTTGAATTCAAGAACGCACCAATGTTCATTGATTTAGTAACATTCTCTGGTGAGAAATTCGTAAGACCAGTGACCTATAAATATACCCTTGAAGATGGAATATTAACACTGTCACTCGAAAAAAAACAAGACCTTGGCAATGGAGAGTCGGTTATTCTTTACTACACAATGCGTTTCAAAAAAGTAGCGGAATAATCTATTTCTTAGCAACGTCAAAATCTAATAATACCTCCACGCCTCTACTAGATAAAGAACGTGGAGGTGTTTTTTTATAGCGATTACAATTTTAATGTTAATCGATTCATTTTTTTGTTATAATTCTTTTATAAAAAGTTCAAAATTTGTGTGTGGAGGAATCTTATGGGAAACAAAAAATTATTGTCTACTCTTCTTTTGTCGAGTCTTTTCTTGGTGGCGTGCCAATCACAAAAAGCCCCTGAAGAAACAACATCTGTAGAGACGACAACGGAAACAACGACAACAACCGTTTCAACAACGGTAGAAGTGAAACCTGATTACTCACTGTATGACAGTATCATTTCAAAATATGCAACTGTTACAAAAAATAGTAAAGGTGATGCAGATCAATCGATCAACACAATCGCCTATCTTTTACGAAACAATGATATCTATGCAGGTATCGACTATGCTCTTTACGACTTAGATAAAAACGGTACAGATGAACTCATTATTTCATTTAAACTTGAAAATGGAAATCATATTTTCTTAGATATCTATACGCTAAAAGACGGACAAGTGATTCGTTTAACTTCTCCAGAGGTTAATCTGGCATCTATTGGGGAACGTGTACTATTAAGCCCACTCGTGGATGGTTCTCTGTTGATGTCTACTTCTTCAGGTGGCGGTAAAAATGTTCATATGATTCAGTATAAATTTGATTCTACTGGTACGAAATTAGAACAAGCTTATGAATGGAAAATTGACCGTTCTAAAGGTGAAAAAGAACCAGATGGACTTCAAGATCTAGTTGAGAAGGATAAATTGAATTATCAATCGGTCTATACAAAACCGGAAACGAAGAAAGAAGCTAGCGCTCAAAAAGGAATTAATATTGTCGAAATCCAAAATGGCGACTACTCTAGTTTGTCTGGTACTTGGAAAAATGCACAAGGACATACAATTGTTTTCGATAAAAACGGTCTTGTAAGTGATCATTCTGAAATCTCTACTGCGAAACCTGAAAAAGATGGCACAGTCTTAAGACTTGGTGTTCGTCCTAAAGGAGGCGGCGTTGGTGGATACTTTATTCTTTTGATTCCTGCTGGAGCTGAAGCACCTGAAGTCAATAACGGCAATGGAACAAAATCACCAGCCCAATCTGATAATTCTCGCGACCGACTATATGCTGGTCAAGATTACTCAGGCAAGCCTGAACATTTTTTTTACAAAGTCGATTAAACAAAAAGGAATGTAGTAATACTACATTCCTTTTTCCTTATTTTTTTTTTTCCCTTTAAAATGGAGGCAGAACAAGAAAATGCTTCTTGTCCAGTCATGTAGTCGCGTTGAAGGCAATCACAAAACTGTTCTCGCACTTTCAAAATGAATGCTTCCAAAAACATACGTTAAAATACAAAAGAATCCTTGGATTTTATAGTAATAAGAATAGCGAGTGTAACCAATGTGAAATAGAAAGAGTTGGAGATTCTCTCCTACTCTTTCTTTGAAGCTTGGTAGGCGTGAGACCAAGGCTCACGCAGGTACAGCTATTCTATTTACTATAAATAAATCCAAAGGATTCTGAAGGATTTTAACAAATCCCATTATTTATTATTTTAATAACCCTTCACTTTGCAAGAAGTTGCGGGCAACTGTTTCAGCAGATTTGCCTTCTACTCCCACTTCATAGTTCATGCGACTCATCTGTTCCGCCGTAATCTTTCCAGCTAAAACATTCAACACACCTTCCAATTCAGGATGTTGTTTCAACAACGCCTCTTTCATTAAAGGTGCGCCTTGGTACGGTGGGAATAACTGCTTGTCGTCTTCTAACACCACCAAGTCATAACGCGTGATTTCTGCGTCTGTAGAATAAGCGTCGGTGATTTGAATGTCGCCTGATTGAATCGCTTGGTAACGCAGGCTTGGTTCCATCGTTGCGACGTTTAGGTTCAATCCGTACACTTTTTGAAGGCCACGGTTTCCATCTTCTCTGTCATTGAATTCCAGTGTGAATCCAGCTTTCAATTGCCCTTCGACTTTCTTCAAGTCAGAAATCGTCTTAAGTCCATATTTTTCGGCGATGGCTCTTGGGACAGCAACAGCATACGTGTTTTGATAGTCCATCGGCTTCAAGAACGCCAATCCATCTTGTTTCAAGATCCCCTCTTTAGCCATTTCGTACACTTCTTCAGGATCATGCGACACTTTCGGTGCTGGCTTCAACAAGCTCTCCGTAATCGTTCCTGTGAATTCTGGGTAAATGTCGATGTCCCCATTTTTCAAGGCTTCATATAAAAATGATGTCTTCCCGAAGTTTGGCTTCACTTCTACTTTTAAATCCGTTTTTCTTCAATAAGAAGTTTATACATATTTGCTAGAATTTCTGGCTCGGGTCCTAATTTACCGGCAATGATAAGGGGTTGTTGCCCCATCGAAGGCATCATCCCTGAAACGAAAGACGCTCCAAGTCCGGCAAATAGGACGATAAACGTTGCGAAAATCGTTTTTAATTTGGCATGTTCCATCCATTTCAACAATGTACTAAACGCAATCGCTAGAAGAGCTGAAGAAATCGCCCCAATTAAAATCAAGCTGGCATTGTTCCGGTCAATCCCAAGAAGGATGAACGAGCCCAGTCCCCCTGCTCCGATTAAGGCTGCAAGAGTCGCTGTCCCGATAATGAAGACTGCAGAGGTGCGTACCCCCGACATGATAACCGGCATCGCAATTGGAATCTCAAACTTCTTCAATCGTTCCCACTTCGTCATCCCAAAGGCAACGGCTGCCTCTTCTAAGCTTGGGTCAATCCCTTCGAGTCCCGTAATCGTATTTTGTAAAATCGGGAATAACGCGTAAATGACAAGCGTTGTGAGTGCTGGGACCGTCCCAATTCCCATAAATGGAATAAAGAGGCCTAATAGCGCCAAGGACGGAATCGTTTGGAAGATTCCTGCCACTTGAAGGATAAATGCCGCAGAGCGCTTGTATGAACTAAATACAACTGCTAATGGAACAGCCACCACTATCGAAATCAGTAAGGCTAAGAGCGAGAGTTGTAAATGTTGCCCTAATGCAACAGTCCAGTCGCTAAAACGTTCTTGGAAGGTCGTTACGAGATTATGCATGAACGGCACCTCCTTTGAACAATTCTGCAACAAATTCTGTGGCAGGACGCTCTAGGATTTCAGAAGGCGGTGCGACTTGTTGAATCGCTCCATCTTTCAAGACCGCAATACGGTCAGCTAACTTCAACGCTTCATCCGTATCATGTGTGACGAAAATCGTCGTCATCTTAAACTCCCGGTGTAATGCCTTCGTGAGTTCTTGAAGTTGCTTACGAGAGATGGCATCTAAGGCCGAGAAGGGTTCGTCCATGAGAAGCGTCATCGGTTCAGCAATCATCGCTCTCACTATCCCTACCCGTTGTTGTTCCCCGCCAGAGAGTTCGCTTGGTAGGCGTTTGGCGTAATCTTCTGCAGGAAGGCCTACCTTTTCAAGTAATTCCTTTGTTTTTGCAGCGATTTGCTCCTTCTTCCATCCTTTCATTTCAGGGATGAGCGCAATATTTTCCGCTACCGTTAAGTTTGGAAACAGCGCGATTTGTTGAAGGACATAGCCGGTCTCTAAGCGTAATTTTCGTTGGTTATGTTCTTTGATTCGTTTTTCATTTAAATAAATATCTCCATCGGTTGGTTCAATCAACTGGTTGATCATCTTCAACATAGTTGTTTTCCCTGAACCGGATGGCCCCACTAACACCATAAATTCGCCATCGTTAATCGTCAAGTTCACGTCTTTTAAAACGAGCTTTTCATCATAACGCAAGGCGACGTTTTTATATTCAATCATACTAACCCTTCTTTATTTAATTAATTTATACTCCGCTTCTACTCCCTTTTGTACAGCGGGACGTTTTGCAATTCTGTCTGCCCATTCGTTTAAATGTTTATAACTTTGCGCATCAAGGAACTCTGCAGAATTTGATACAAGTGTCCTTGAACGAGGCGTCCGTACCATGACCAGATCGCGATATCGGCAATCGTATATTCGTCTCCGGCGATATAAGGACGCTTAGCTAACTCTTGGTCAAGCAAGTCTAATTGGCGTTTCGCCTCCATTGTGAAACGGTTAATCGCATATTCGATTTTTTCTGGAGCGTAGTTGAAGAAGTGTCCAAATCCTCCCCCTAAAAATGGTGCTGCTCCTGTTTGCCAGAAGAGCCAGTTTAAGACTTCTGTGCGTTTAGCAGTGTCTTGCGGAAGGAATTTCCCGAATTTTTCTGCTAAATACAGCAAAATATTCGCTGACTCAAAGACGCGAATCGGTTCATTCCCTGAACGGTCTAACAGCGCTGGAATCTTCGAGTTCGGGTTAATGGCTACAAACTCGCTTCCGAATTGGTCCCCATCCATAATCGAAATCTTGAATAAGTCATAAGCTGCCTCTTTCACTCCAGCTTCTAATAACTCTTCTAGCAAAATCGTAACCTTAACTCCATTTGGAGTCCCTAGAGAATAAAGTTGTAAATCCGTATCCCCCACTGGTAATTTCTGTTCAAAACGAGCCCCTGCTGTTGGACGGTTAATTCCTGAGAACTTCCCTTGGTTAGAATCGGCTGCGCTCCAAACGCGTGGTAATTCATATTCTGTCATCGTGTTTCCTCCTACAGTCTTCTTTAGAATTATTTTAGCATGACTCTTCCTTAGTCTTTGCACCATCTGCTTATGAATACTTTCTCAAGCAGAAACTTTTGTAAATAAATTTTTTAGTGTTAGACTTAATTATATAAACAACAAAGGAGGTCTTCAAATGTCATTAGAAGATAAATTACAACAAGCAACAGGTGCTGCTAAAGAATTAGCGGGTAAAGTTACAGGCGATAAAAGCCTTGAATCAGAAGGTGCTGTTGAAAAAGGTTTAGGTAAAGCAAAAGAAGTCATTGATAATGTGAAAGAAAGCGTTGAAGGCGCAGTAGAAGGAATTAAAAATACTTTCAACAAATAATTGAGCTTAACAAATAAGAGCCGCTACATATCAAACTGTAGCGACTCTTTTTGATTCTACTAAAATGTTAGAACAGTCTTCTTAGATACCAAAAAATGGATTCTCAACATATGTGTGTAATGGATATGTTGGGTATGCAAGTTCTCTTAATTTTTCACTCGTCACAAATCCTGGCTCTGCATCCAAAATTGTTGGAATACGATTTACGATTGTTGCACATGTATGAGCTACTGTATCTGGTTTATGAACTGAGAATACTAAGTTTGGCTCCCCTGTAATTTCCCAGTCACACATATCTCCATCATCTTCGCGATAAACTTTACCGATACATTCTACTTCAATTTCAATGCCTTGATGTGTATGAAGTGTTGTCACTGCTGACATTCCTGTAACTTCACCTGCTGGAATCGTTCTTCCAAGAGTTTCTGAATAAACATCTTCATCTAAGATATACGGAACACTCTTTGACTGATATCTTTAATGGTCCAATTCATCTTCGAACAAATTGCTTCTGCTGCATTCCACATATAGGATGGGAAGCTTTCAGCTGTTGCGATTTCAGCATCAAAACGTTCTTTAGTATAACCAGCACCGTGAGCTTCTGCTAAGGCTAAGCCATAGTCTTCAACATTATAGCTCACGACTCCTTTAATTTTATCAATGCGGTTTACACCAGCCATCGCAAGACAAGGCATATTAATCCAGTAAATATCTTGCATTCCTGAACCTGTAATGGTTACCCCATTTTCTTTTGCTAAACGATCCAGTCTGTTTGTTTCTGAAGGTGATGTATTCCAAGGATAAATCGCTTCTTCGCATGTAGTAATCACATTCACACCATTACGAACTGCTGTTTCAAAGAACTCATACATCTCTGGCATATAAGAAAGAATCGTCACAATGGCGATATCTGCATCACAACTATTGAATACTTTTTCTGCGTTATCTGAAATAACAACTCCTGTCTTATATCCCAATTCAGCAAAATCGCCAACATCGAGACCGACAACTTGCGGGTTGTTATCAATGGCACCAACAATTTCCACGCCATGATCCACCATATACTTGAAAAGGACCTTAGCCATCTTACCGCATCCATATTGGATGACACGAATCTTTTTGTTTCTCATTGTCATACCCCTTTTCCACAGTTGAAGCAAACTTCATCCGCTTGTTTATTTTTGTACAAACTTTTGTACACCTTCATTATAGCGCTTACATTTTGTGAGGTCAATTTTATAAAAAATAATAAGGCAGCTGTAATTCTATCTACAACTGCCTTATTTTTATACGTAAAACAAAATGACAAACACTACAAAAAATATTATGGAACTACTATACATCAAATCTATGTTCGTAATACTTGGGTTCAGTCTTTGAATTCTTTCTTTAGAAAATCCTCTAAGTTCCATTGCCATTGCAGTATATTCTGATTGGCGTATCAAGCGAATCATCATCGTTGTTAAAGCTTTAAAGTACACAGCGCCACCCGAAACTCCTCTAATTCTCAAAGCTAATTTCGATTGTTCATATTCTGTTTGAATGAGTGTTAAGAAATTAATTGCAACCAAAATGCTGAATGCGATCTCAACTGGTACTTTTAATTGTTTGATAAGACTTGCGATAAACTCATTTATCAATGGAGGTAGTGAGACTAATTCCGACAAATCCAAGAGCTAAAATTCGGCTACTGAGTTCTAAGGAGGTTAAAAACGCTCCATTTTCTACTGAACGTACAAGTGTATTTTCATTTGGATGTAAATATACCGATAGAAAATAAATGATGGTAATAACCGACAATCCACATCCTAATTTTGCAATTCTAGACCAAGCCTGTCTTCGAAATAAGAGGATAATAACGATTGCCGCAAGCATCATCGCAATATTTAATTCCCATGATTTAGTAAATAAAATGACAATCGACAGAACAAATGAAATCCCTAATTGCACACTTGGATTAATTCTTAGTTTCATTCGTAACTTCCTCCATTGTCTTGGAATGAATCTTCATTACTTTATGGGCATATTGACGAACAAGTCGGTGATCATGACATGTAAAAATACAAGACATTCCCTCTTTACACAATTGTTCTAATGCATTCATTATTAAGATGGCATTCTTCATATCTTGCCCATAAGTAGGTTCATCTACCAAAAGAATAACCTTATTAGGCCCTGTCATCGTAAGAAAAGCAAGTCTTCTTTGTTGTCCCTGACTAATCAGCCACGGTGACACATCTTTTGTTTTCTCCAAGTAATACTCTCGCAATAAGTTTTCAAGATCACTTTCTCTTTCTGTATTAAACGTAACCTTAAGTTCCTCTAGTACTTTTGCACTGACAAACTGAAGAGACGGATCTTGAAAGACGAGCCCAATTAAAGCAAATAGTGTTTTTGTCTTCATCTTTGATAAAGATTGACCGATAATCTCGATTTTACCAGTATAAGGGTATTCTTTTAAGAGTGTCTTGAAAAAACTTGTTTTTCCACTCCCACTAGGACCAACTAACGCTATCATCTCACCTTCGTGAAGCTCAAGATTGAGATTTTCAAGAAGTGCTTGATTCTTTGATACAAAAATAGATACATTTTCCACCTTCAAAAGGACTTTGCTTTTTGCTGGACCACTCTTCTCTTTTAATGGCAATGTGCAAAGTAACCCGTTATTTTCTAAAAGGTGTTTATCTTCTATACCTATAGGGAGTTTTATTTCTTTTAAGGCTCCAGAATCATCCAAGAGATACCAACGATTAATCCAATCCCAATACTCTAATCGATGATCAATGATGCAAATAGCTTTTCCTTCCTCACTCAATAATTTGATTTGTTCCATAAAGTAAGGAATGCTCTCTTCGTCAATATTTGCAAAAGGTTCGTCCATGATATAGAGAGGTGCATCTACAAGATTTGCACACGCAAAAGCCACCTTCTGTAATTCGCCTCCAGAGAGACTTGAGAACTCTCGATGCAATAAAGCTTCAATCTTAAATTTTTCGGCTTGTTCTTTTACCTTTAATTCCATCTCTTCAATCGGAAATCGAAAATTTTCTAACACAAAAATCATTTCTTCATAAGGTGTTAACATCGCAAATGAAAGCCTTGCATTTTGAAAAATTGAGCGGACATAAGTGGTTCTTGCTAAATGCTTCATATTTATCAGCGAGTGTCCAAAAACTTCTAACGCTTCACATTGAACCTTAACTTCTTCATTTGGATAAACTCCATTGATAATATTCATCAGGCTACTTTTTCCAACACCACTTCTTCCACAAATCAATACGATTTCTCCCGCACATACTTGAAGGCTCAAATTAGAAAATAGCTCTTTTTCTTGAATACTTAATGTGGCGTTTTTTAAAGATAAAACCACTTCCGAATTAGCCACGTACTTTGACAACTCCTGATTTCACCATTTGATCGCATAATAACTTACTTACAAAACCTGTAAAGAATAATGCTGATACTAGACGAATTACAAAAATTGCTAAGACAATTTTGAAATCAAGAGCTAAATAATTGCTACGGAAACCTGTCCAAAGGAACGTGAAAATGGTCGTAATGACTGCTCCTAGCATGGTTGTTCCATAAGTAATATCGCCGTATTTCTTTGTCATAAACGCTAATTCTACGCCTAAACCTTGGATAAAAGCACTAACTACAACGATAATCCCGAACATGTTTCCAAGTAACACTTCAATAACGGCAGCAATAATTTCTGTAATAATACCAATTCCTGGTTTGCGGATTAAATAGAGCGTGAATACAGGCGCCATAAACCAAATTCCATAAAAAGGTTCATACCCTAACATTCCAAGTCCCATCGGTGCTAAAACTCCTGAAAGAGCTCCTCCTGCGTAAACCGCCAATAAGTAAAATACTCCAAACAACACACAAATAAAGCTAATTAATAAGTAGTCCTTTAATTCTAATTTCTTTTTATTCATCAATTTCTCCTCCTGGTACATTGCATAATAACGTCACTTGTATCACAAAATGACTGACTTCTTCATCTAAAACATTAAAAACTTCTTCTAAATATCCAAACACCTCATGAACATCTCCTCCAAGAAATGTCACATAATGTCCTGTTCCAGTAATCGTTCCTTTATCGATTCCAAGATTGACAATTTTCTCAATGGATTTCATATAGTTATCTGACCCCAATGGATATACTGAGAACTTCCCAATGACTGGAAAATGAATCTCCTGACTCTGCTGTTCATTGATACGAATTCCCTCAAATTGTAAAGGTGTATCCTCATCAACATCCCCCGGACAGCCTTTAGAAATAGTAGCTTCTAAAGAACAATGAACTCCTGGATGAAAACTATATACAAAACAAGCTTTCAAGGCATCAAAGACCTCTACACTTCCTCCACGATAGATTGTAGACGTATGATCTGTCTTTGCCCAAACATTAGACAAATCTACTTTCCTAATAGCACCAAGAATAATATCAATAAATTATCGGACATTGGTGCTAAATTAAAACGAGTACCCGTAATTGCCAGATGCGAACCTGGAATTCCAACACGACAATTACCGTACGACACATATTGAGACATAAAAAACCCCTTCCAGATCTAAAAATCCTGAAAGGGGTAAACATTTATAAGTGTATATAGGCATACTGCAATCATAAATACAGTAACGGACGACATTGTAAGATACTCTCTACGCAACTATGATGTTGATCAGATAATATTGGTCTGTTTATAACACTCTCAGCCTCCCTAACGAGACTCCCAAGATCTTAATTATTTAATTACAGGGATAATAATAGCATTGTCTCTTCGTAAAAGCAATGCATTGAGCTTAGCAACTGTTAATCTCTTTTATAAAATATATTCAGCCAGTAAGCGTTCGAACTCGCGGATATTGATGCCGCGTTTCAATTCAATCTTAATATGTCCAGCTCTGGTCCATAATTCCACTTCTGAAGAAAAATCTAAAATTCCTGCATTTTCTGTGGACCACATATTCACTGCGCTATACGGCAAGGAATACATCTCGGCTTTGGTTCCTGTTAGTCCTTGAACGTCTTTGACAATCAAGCGTTTATTCGTAAATACCGCCACGTCTCGTACAGTTTTGAAGGCGCGGTCTGCCACCTCTCCTGTCACCAGAATTTCTTCGATATCGCGTGGGACATCCACTTCGCGGTAAAAGACCCATTTAAGTGCGGTTGTTTCGTTTTCCATTTCCATATCCAATCCTCAACTTTCTAATTATAATGCTTCTACTATTTCCCAAAAAATATCCTTTAATGTAATCTTCTTACGTCCATTAATCGTTTCGTATAGATGGTACACTTTCAGATGATTGTCATTGCGAAACACAAAATCGAATCGGAATTCACGTCCGTTTGGAGAAATCGCATCAAATTTGGTTTTATATTTATCATGAACAGGGCTCACAGGATATTTATTAAACATCATACGACGCTCATCCCCGGCTTCTGCAAGACAGTTCTCGAGCTCTTCACAGAATTCCACAAACATCTGGTAGAGCTGTTCCTGTGAAAGTCTGCGACTGCGCACGAGTTCCTTGAAGTCTCGGAATGCCCAGCGTGTCATATCTATAGAAAATGAAAAACCTTCTTGATTGATGCGGTCTAAAAACTCTTCTCTCTTCATGCTTGTCCTCCATTGCTGCTTTCTCTTGCCCATTCCGGATTGCTATAGTAGCGCACGAAGAAATGAGGGTCCCCGCCCGCTTCATCCATTTTATCTTTAATGCTGACTTCTGGATGCGTGACTTCTCCTGTTTTTGTAAAATACACTCCTATTTCCCCGTACGATTTTGAAGTCCCCATGCTACTTCGTTTCCTTGAAGGGAAGCTAAGAATCCATGGCCTTCCACGAAGTCAAAGAATTCTGCAACAGTAAGGCTTTCTGGCACCTCGAATGTCATCTCATGACAGAATACATCATCTCCGGCACAAACCGAATTGCGATCGACTATAATTTTCATCTAGCCACTTCCTCTAACGAAATACTTGTGACTCCATTATACCATATCCGTATTTTATTCTCGCTTATTCTATAAAATAAAAAAGCACCGTCTGTAATTTAATCTATTCTTTACTGATTAAGAAATCTTTAAAAATGACTCTTAAAAATCAATATATGTTTATAAAATAAAAGAATATGTGTTAGTATATCCGTATTAACTTTTTGGAGGAAACATATGTCAAAACAAAGATTAACCGTTTTGTTGGATCTATTGGAGCTTTTATCGGTTTCCTTGTATTTATTGCTTATATTCCACAAATTATCACAAACCTACAAGGAAGTAAAGGTCAACCTTTCCAGCCGCTTTTTGCTGCCGTTTCTTGTCTAATCTGGGTTATTTACGGTTGGACTAAAGAACCAAAAAGACTGGATACTTATCTTTCCCTAATGCAGCTGGAGTCATTTTGGGCGGACTTACTTTTCTTACCTCTTTATAGTAAGAAATGTATTTTAATAGTAAACTAAATGATTTATTTACAAAGGAATTAGGTACAATATCTACTTGAATTCCTTTTTCTGTACTCTCCATTTTCTACAACAAAAAGCACCCCAATAAATGGGATGCTATAGAATGTTAATTTCATTTTTAGAAAAACGATTATGCTTTTCTATCAATTGTGCTTTGGTACTCCGCCCTGTTAATCGGTCGAATAGGAAACGACGATTGAAGAGCGTCACGATAAGGATGATTAAGAAGTACAATACGAATACGAGTAAGGTGCCTGCGAATAATACGAGGAATTCCGGCGTCTCCGCTTCAAAGTTAAAGACATCCATGAGTGTAGAGTAATCCTAGCGGAATCCAGTTGAAGTACGCTGTGATGAGGGATACCTCTGAGTACTGTACGAAAGGCTTTGTTGTCTTTGAACTCTACTCCGAATTTGAGCAAGGCGCTTCCGAGTGTTTTTCCATTAATGAGTGGCACTACGGCAAAATACAATGCAAACAATGCGGAAACTGGAATGGTTGTATTCAAGAAACTATAAGGTACGTAGACAATCGCTGCGTCAATGAGGAGCGACAACATGACGCGAATGCTCGATACGCGAGTACCCTCCTCAAAGGATTTCTCATCAATGGCGTCTCTTGAAGGAAGAACCCAAACTGCAAGTTGGCCAATGAAGTACCCGAGTGCGCCACCCGTCGTATTCTGAATAATATCATCAATGTCGCATAGGCGGTAAGGACCTGGATAAATGAAATACAATCCAGATAATTGCGTGAGCTCAAAGAATAAGCTGAGTAGCGCTGTTAATAAAATCGTCTTCTTGAAGCTGCATTTGAAATAATAACGCATGTACACCCCGAAAGGTACGAGCATCAATACATTGAACGCTGGAATGTAGAACGATGGATATTTCATCGAATCAATCCATGTCGACGGGTCCGTCAGTGCAAACGGGCTATCGTTGAAAAAATCCGCCACAAATGAAAACGGAACAAGGTTTAACTTGTCTGTGTACGTCGTATGAACGGTCTCTGGATCAGGAAGTGGCAAGTTCACTAATGAATATGCCGCCAGTAAATATAAGATAAATGAATAAAAAATAACCGTGCGCAATTTATTCACCGAACCGTATTTTCGATAGTTTGCAATCATGTACGGAATGGTAATGACAAACGCTAAAATAGGAAATAAAATCAGTGCGATTTTAATGGTGCTGATATAAGACATAAATACTCCTCGACTAATAAAGTTAATATCCGCATTATACCAAAATACACGCTGTGGAATAAGTAATTCGTACTAAAACAAAAAGCACTCTGCAAATACAGAGTGCTTAGGTCTAAGTAATTCTTGTAACGTATTAACGTTTTGACGATAAATTCATTCATTTATTAACCGTTATTGTTTATTTCCCAATGATAATTTCCGCATGAAATTGTGTCCATTCCGAATATCTACAGTATAGCTAAATGCTTTATTTTCTAAAGTATTATGTCCAATATAAATAACCATTATTAATTGCGTATTCTTGTCTACTTCCATGTAGTTATTAAAAAAAGAATCCGTTACAAAGTAACTAATATCTGCGCTTCCTGTTTCATAGCTATAAGTCTTTAGTTCCATTTTCAATGCTGATAAACTTTCTTTATTGATGATAAACTTTTGCAACAGAAGTGTTGGATGTTTTATATTCACATTTGCTGTCGAATCTTTCAATTGAATGGTGCCGTTTTGATAAATGACTTCACCCTCATATAGTACTTCTGTATGAGTTTTCTTTTTATCATCAATTGTAATTTTTTCCCATACAATGGTTCCAGTAATACTTTTAGTCTCACTATCCACTTTTAACTTTATAGATTGAAATGAATAGCCTTCGCCCTCATTGTAATCATACAAATCATCACTTTGAATATATAATCCATCTGGAAATTTTTCAAATAAATCTTGTAAATCCTCAGTGGGATAAACCTTACTTAACTCCGCAGCTTTTCCTTCGATAAAATCTCGGCTACTTTTTGGATTGCATCCAGCTAGAAATACCATTCCCATTCCACCTAATAAAATCATTTTTAGCACTTTTTTCAGCATGGTTTCCCCCTTTTTTTAGTAACCGTGTTTAATATCTTACTTTCCACTGATAATCTCCGCATGAGAATTGTGTCCATTCCGAATATCTACAGTATAGCCAAATGCTTTATTTTCTAAAGTATGATGTCTGATATGAACAATCATTCTTAATTGCGTATCCTGCTCTACTTCCATGTAGTTATTTAGAACAGAATCCGTTAGAAAATAACTAATAAATGCGCTTCCTGTTTCATAGCTATAACTTTTTAGGTCCATTTTTAAGGTTGATAAACTCTCTTTATTGATGATAAACTTTTGCAATAGAAGTGTCGGATGTTTTATATTCACATTTGCTGTCGAATCTTTCAATTGAATGGTGCCATTTTGATAAATGACTTCTCCCTCATATAGTACTTCTTCATGCCTTTTCTCTTTATCATCAAATGTCACTTTTTTCCATAAAATGGTTCCAGTAATACTTTTAGTCTTACTATCCCCTTCTAACTTTATAGATTGAAATGAATAGCCTTCTTCTTTGTAATCATACAAATCATCACTTTGAATACTAAATCCATCTGGAAACTTTTCAAACAAGTCTTGTAAATCCTCCGTGGGATAAACCTTACTTAGGTCAGCTGCCTTCCCTTCGATAAAGTCTCGGCTACTCTTTGGATTGCATCCTGCTAATATTATCAAACCCATGCCACCTAACAGAAGCATCGTTAGCATTTTTTTCACCATGGATTTACCCTCCTTTTTAGTACCTAAATTGTAGCAAGTTTAAGATAACGATTCAATATTTCAATCAAAGTTCGCTTTATCCATTTCTCTTTACTGTACACTCTTCACTATGAACACAAATAGCACTCTGTAAATACAAGTGCTGAGAACTGTAACAAATTTCAATAAATTTTGAGGGAAAACAAATTTATCATAGTTTATTGATAAAAATAGTATTTATTCATCTATTATTTCACAATTCCCTATTATAGTATATTCTATTCCTGTTTCTCGATACTCATTCAAAATGGCCTTAGCTTCCTCCAAATTGTTTGGTAAATTCATATTTTTCATATACATATAGATACCCATCATCTTGATAGCTTTCCAAAAATCAAATCAAATATTTTATTATAATTAATTTCACAAATAAAATAATCAGATAGTGGTCTTTTGGATAATTCTTTTTATTATTTTATCTACTATCGGATAAATTCTATTTATGAATTTATTCTTATAAAATTGCAGTTCTTAGAATCTAAACATTCAAAAATTCATGGACAGTATCATATTCAATCGAAATATAACCATACCATTCTTCATCCATTTCCATTTGAACTGCTTTAGTATAAGCCTCTAAAAATTAGAAATGTCATTCTTAAAAGCTTCAATAAACTCGTTTTATATCAAATTCCAGTTTATTTTTAATATACAAATAAACGCCTCAACTATTTTTCAAAAATCAGTATAAAAGTCTACCAGATTCATCAATCTACTAACTTTTCAATAAACAAACAGTTAAAAACATCATCACTTTTTAGAAGTTTTTATTACCTCACAAATTAAGTTTTCAAAACTAAAATATTGCATATTATAGTTAGAATCAATACCATCCATATGGTTATTATTAAAAATGTAACATGGAATTTCTTTATTATTAATAAAAATCGAGTATTAATTGTTTATCAACTTCTTTTTCATGATTAATTAAATATATTATCTTATTTCCAAGAAACTCATGTTCATCATCAAACGTTTTTGAAATAATTCACTGACAGCATCCTCATCTTTCATAATATTATAGATTTGTCTAAAAATAATGATAATTAGATTGAATTTGAGTAATTAAACTTAATGAATCTACACTCGGATTTTTAAGTAATCATCTAAAAAAATCGATAATTCCTGGATCAACAAATTGGATGGTATCAACTGAAAAATATCCATCCAGATAGCTCATGGAGAATAACGCTGGCTGCTTTTCTCAAATTTAATTTGACTAATTGAATTAAAAGTATCTATATTTATACTCTTATAAAATTTATAAGGAGTTAAATAAAATAGATTGAATAAATAGATTCTTGCATCTTTTGATAATAATTCTATTTCTTCATTATAATAATCGATAGGATTTTCAAGAACTTTAGCTAATTTTTCAACTTCTTCACTTTCAGTTAGAATTATTATCTATATTGCTTAAGACTCTTACTATCAATCTTGGATTAAATTTATCCATAAGGATATTTATCAATTTATTTTTAAATATATAACCTAGATTAGAATCACTTGAAAAAATAACTTTCAAAATATCTAAACGAAATGTTTTTGCTATAACTTATAATAAATTCAATCTTTTCTTTATCATTTAAATCAGAAATAGACAAAGTTTTTAATATAATCATCTAATATTGCCTGATCTTCTAAACGTAAAGAATCTTTAAACATATCATTTTAAATTTTCTCTAGAATTAATTAAGAAATATAAATTGGTATAGTAATTAATATAATCTTTAAATTTCTTTAATTTTTTAGTTGCTATATTTGGATCAACTCTTAAAAACATTACTACCAAATATATCATTTATATAGAACTATTAAAGTATAATCCTTAAAACTTCTTATCATTTATTTCTGTTAAAATATTATCAATTTTTCAAAATCTGTTTTGGATAATAATAAGGTTTTTGTATTTTTCTTATGAAGATTTAATAGAATCCATTCTGATAAAAACTGTTTTGCCAACACCTCCTCTCCCTTCAATCATCAAATAGCGTTTTTCCAAAAGTTGATAAAAAGAATCATAAACACTAAGTTTAAATATCTTTTTCTCCAAATATTCTATTAATAAATACATTGCTTCCGTTAATGTATTTATTAACAGAATTTGTCTTATTCGACCCCAAAAATAATTATCTAAAGATATTTTATCACCCAAAGGTTGATTATTTTGCTTGCAATCTTATAAAATTAATCATTTTTGTCGCAGACTCAATAATCATTGTATAATCACTTTCAAATAAATTATCTTTACTACTACTAATATCAGAAAGTAAATTCATTAAGAATATCATCTAAGGATTCATCTGAATCATCAGATTTAATAAAAGCTTTCTATTTTTCTCAAACTTATTAATAGAATGACTAACTTCTAAATATATTGCTCTGTTATAAGATGAATCAACACATTTTAATCATTAGAGATTTAGTATTATTTAAATATTCTTGAATTGTAATTCTTTTTGACACATCAAAAATAGGATCAATCAACTCTCCTACTCCTAAGGGTATATTAGCTTTTCAAAACATTAATCAAACTCTCCAAAAGGCTTCCTCCTAACTCTTTTCTTTGTATATACATCTTTAATTCAGCTAAATTAATAGTTTTTACCCTTATTACCTTAATAAAGTAGAATCATAGATATATCAGTCCATCATAATGATTTATTCAAAAATATATATTACTATTGGTACAATACATCAAGCAAATATTCTCACAAATAACTTTTGTAAAATTAGAAAACTAAATTTTTAGAGTTATTTATCTCTTCATCTTTATAGCCAGAATATTCTTTTGCCACAGCGTATTTATCAAATATAAGATTTTTATTAACATTTGATACCATTTCCAGTGAATACTTAAATTCTTTAAATTCAGGATTATTATCTAAAACCATACGATATACTGTGCCTTCGATAAAAAGCCGTTTCTAATTTATATCTTGGGATACAGCAAAAATCTGTGAGTTTCACTATTAGTAATTTTCTTTTTATTATAAAAGAATAACCTTATATCTTAACTCCAACTTTTTTACTATTAAAAATCAGTAAAAGCCAACTTTTTGATATTCCCTTATTAATTGTAAAATTACTATTATTCTTTATACTCTTTTTGTCTCCTTTTTATTTCGAATAAAGTACTGTATCAATTTGAGGGAAGATAGGGCCCCAAGTGGAGTTTTCTAAAAATTTTCAGGTTTCTATCAAATGGCAATATAATCTTAGTTAGCTCTTTTTGTCCTTCAAAAGTAATTTTAATAAACTTAAAGTGCTTACTACTATCAAAATAAATTGATAAACTCTTTTAAATTCACTATTAACGTACTAGCAATATCACTCGACAGTAATAATTGCTGTTCTATTTGATCTTCATAATAAATATCTTCATCTTGCAAATTATCATGAATTATCGAGATGACAACTCTATTACAATTCGTATAGCCTTCTTTATCTCCATTGTTTTATTGATATTAGAATATACTTTTGAGTCGTTTCATTAAAGCCTGGAGTCAAATATAATATCACTATATTGTTTTTCTATCATCTCTATATCATATAATTCAATATTAGTTATTACTTCATCATTTAGACTTTTTAAAGATATCTCATGATATATATAATTTAGAATACAAAGAGTTCACATTTTTACTTGCTCAATGACACCAAAGTTATTAATATTAAATATTTTTCAGCTTCAATCTCGATTTTTGTTCTGTTTCGAATCCAATCAAGAATTACACTCCGAAATCACTGAAAAATACACCAAGTATAGATAGTAAATATAATACTTCTTTAATAGTTTGAACCAATGGACTCTTCCCTCACCTTGATAATTGTGTAATTACTAAAATGAATTATAAACATTCAATGTAATACTCAATAAATTGCTCTTCATTTGAACAACATAAAAATCTATTCGACCTCATAATATCGGAAATAACAGTAAAATTCGGATGATAATATTTATTATTTAACCCTGCTGAATTTAAGAAGAAACTAGCATTTGGACAGTTATTTAAAAATGTTTCTATTCCAATTATTATCTGCACCATGATGAGGAGTTAAAAAGAACTTTGTATTTATTAATTCATTGGCATAATGTTTACAAAAATGGTCAAATTTATCACTTCTACTTTGTACTTTTTAGTGAAATATCACCAACAAGCATTGTCCCATTATCATTATACGAAGACGATTAAAATCGAATAATGGATAATGAAAACCATTTTTATTATAATATACTAGTTCTCTTTCGTAAGCACTATTACAATTCATAGGGTGAATGATAAACACATAAACTTGACTGATTCTGTTTGGAATTGCCATAACAACTCATACAAAACTTATTATATACATCCTTCAACTCTTTTTAATTTTTAGTTTTATTACTTTGACTCAATAAATCATATAAGCCTTTGTAGGAGTTATTATTAATTATATTGTTTATTTCTTTTACAATATCAAATGACGATATCCCTTTTTAAATAAGTATTATAGAATTTAAATTTCCATAAATCTTTAAATTTAACAACCTGTCTTCTTAATTTAGATAATTTAATATTATCTGTCTTAAATTTATCATCAATATTATAAGTTTCTGTAAGATTATCTCCAAAAACTCAATGAACTCTTCTCTATCTCTCTCCTTCTAAATCAGTATCTACGAAAAATTATTTCACTATCAGTGTCTAATAGATTTACATCATAAATATACATATAAGTAAGTAACAAAGATATGTACTAATACCTCCATAATAAGGAATAAAAATTTTTGATATTTTTACCCTCGAAAACAACCTAGGTAGACCATTAATATGATCTTCATCAAAATGAGAAATGATTAACATATCTAACTCGTTAATCTTCATTTCTGATATATATTTTTTCAACAGCTATATCAATATAAGGAACATCTCCACCACAGTCATAAACAAAAATTAAAGTTTCCATCGATATTTCCTGAGTAAAATAGTCCTTGCCCGACAGGCCATAATTTGAATTTCGAATGCATATACATTATCCTCCACCACTTAATTACTCAAAAATATAATTAATTGCTTCTTAATATTTTTATAAATTAAAAATTCTATTATTATTGTAAACCATTTCACAACTTAAGTATAGTTTATTCATATTTATTATTTTTAAACATTATCACACTGGCTAAAGGGTCCCCCGTCAATTGAGAGCGTCAGTTCTCAACAAAAAAGCACCCTGTATATACAGAGTGCTTTGATTTCGTAATAAATACTTGTAAAAAATTAACGTTTTGAGGCTAGGTCTTCGACCGTCGCAGCCACATCCGTAAGTCGCTTTGCTGCAACACCTCCTTGCTGAGGCCTTCGCCCGTCGCATCCTTATCCGTACGTCACTTCGTTCCTACGGCTACGGAAATTGACCTCAATTCTCTACAAAGAAAAAGCACCCCAATAAATGGGATGCTTTGAATATGTCTTCGCAATAGAACGATATTAACGTTTATTGGCTACTCCTTCGTCGCACGCATCCACATCCGTAAGTCGCTATGCTCCAACACCCCCTGGCTAGGGCTATCGCCCGTCGCATCCATATCCGTACGTCACTTCGTTCCTACGGCTATATAAAATTGCAGACCGCCAATTCTCAACAAAAAAGCACTCTGCAAATACAGAGTGCTGAGATCTTGTAAGTAATTCCAATA